>MAAC01009501.1_pt1 | contig 22662 bp, 24 predicted proteins | sample 1115981 | NCBI WGS metagenome assembly MAAC01 (sample SAMN04961126, study PRJNA320927) | seawater metagenome | isolation source: sample BD02T64 sea water enriched with oil for 64 days | place: USA:Gulf of Mexico | collected 2013-07-27
CTCAGCCTGTAGGCTGCTAGAACTAAAGCATACTAAATACTTTAGGCTAGGACATAGACAAAGATAAACAAGCCTACCCAGACCACATCAACAAAGTGCCAGTACCAAGATGCCGCTTCAAAACCAAACTGATCTTCAGAGTTGAAATGACCCTTAAGACCACGAAGGAATTGGATCAACAGCATAATAGTCCCCATGGTTACGTGAGCACCATGGAAGCCTGTCAGCATAAAGAAGGTGGTACCGTAGATTCCTGATTCCAGGGTTAAGCCCATATGCTGATAAGCGTGAATATATTCTTCAGCCTGCAACACTAGGAAGATAGCGCCCAATGCAACAGTGATTCCCAACCATAGGTTGAACTTACCACGATTGTTATTCTTTATTGCTGTATGCGCAATATGAACCGTGAAGCTGGAAGTCATCAGAACAATTGTGTTCCACAAGGGTAACCAGCTAAAAAGTTTATCCCAACCAGGGAAGCTCATATTTTGATCTGGGCCCTTAAATTGGGCAGCCTCACCATTGACCACCATGTCGGGTGTCGTCATCAAAGGCCAAGCCGCTTCAAAACCATCCCACAACAAAGCATTGGTCGATTCTCCAACGCCTTCTCCGCTCAGCCAAGGCAGGGCTAAGTTACGAACGTAATACAGTGAACCAAAGAACACCGCAAAGAACATCACTTCAGAAAAGATGAACCAACCCATACCCCAAACATAAGAGCGCTTGAGCTGGGCACTGTTCATTCCCGCCATATTTTCCTTTATTACCAGGCTAAACCAAGCGTAAAGGGTGAATGCCAGCACTAGTGCACCGGCCAAGAAGAACATCGCGCTACCGCCCTGTACCCAAGAACCGGCGCCATAGGCAATTAAGCCCAAACCGGTCGCTGCAAAGATGGGCAACCGGCTTTGCTCTGGAACGTGATAACTGCTCTCAGTTGACATTATTTTTCTCCGTTTGTGCCACACCTAACGATGTAGCTCTTGTCTTCAATTAAGTTGTGCGACTGCCCCATCTACACGGTCAGTCACATCAAATAATGTGTAGGACAACGTTATTGTATTGATGGCCTTTGGCAAATCCCGGTCCACAATAAATACTAGTGGCAAATCAGCGTCACTACCCGCATCCAGCGGTTGCTGATTAAAGCAAAAGCATTCCGTTTTGTGGAAATACTCAGCTGCACCAAATGGTGTCACATTGGGAATTGCTTGTGCGACCATAGCCCGGTTCGTACGGTTTTTAGCGTAAAATATTGCCTCTGTCGGTTCGCCTGGGTGTACCCTGACCTCATAAACCTTAGGAGTAAACTCCCAGGGCATGGCGCCATTATTGGTAGCAACAAACTGAACCTTTACCGTACGGGATGTATCCACACCCGCTTCCGAAACCTGGTAAGCACTTCCTGTCTTACCACCAATGCCGGTGACCTCACAAAAGACATCGTACAGTGGCGGCATTACGAATAACGCGAACAAGAACATGCCGGCCGCACCTACAACCAGTTTGACCAACGTCGCTCTGACGGGATTGGTCGGCATCTTCTCTTCCTTTACCTGTTACTTCACTTCCGGAGGAGTACTAAAGGTGTGGTAGGGCACTGGAGTAGCCAATGTCCACTCAAGACCTTCTGCACCTTCCCAGACCTTGGGCTCGCTTACTGGCGTGCCCGATCTGATCGTCCGGATAACAATAAACAGGAATAACAGTTGTGAGGCACCGTACATAAACGCCCCAATACTGGAGACCATGTTCCAGTCAGAAAACTGCAATGCATAGTCGGCATAACGACGTGGCATTCCTGCCAGCCCTAAAAAGTGCTGAGGGAAAAACGTTACATTGAAACCGACAAAGGACACCCAGAACTGCACCTTAGCCATGCTCTCGTCGTACATTCTTCCGCACCACTTGGGTAGCCAATAATAGACTGCAGCCGTCCCAGAGAACACCGCACCTGCCACCATCACATAGTGGAAGTGAGCAACCACGAAATAGCTATCGTGGTACTGCACATCCGCTGGCGCGATTGCCACCATAACGCCGGTAAACCCACCAATGGTAAACAAAATCACAAAGGCGATAGCAAATAACATCGGGGTTTCAAAGGTCATGGAGCCACGGAACATCGTGGATATCCAGTTAAAGACCTTCGCCGCAGTTGGTATTGCAATCAGCATCGTGGCGTACATGAAGTACAACTCACCACCGATTGGCATACCCACCAAGAACATGTGGTGAGCCCAAACAATAAAGGACAGGAAGGCAATGGAAGCCGTTGCATACACCATAGAGCTGTAACCAAATAATGGCTTACGGCTAAAGGTCGGAATGATATGAGAAATCACACCAAATGCCGGCAGGATAATGATGTACACCTCAGGGTGCCCAAAGAACCAGAATACGTGCTGGAACAAGACAGGATCACCACCACCAGCAGCATCAAAGAAGCTGGTACCGAAGTTGATGTCCATTAACATCATAGTTACTGCACCAGCCAGTACGGGCATAACCGCAATGAGCAGGAAGGCAGTAATTAGCCAGGTCCATACAAACATCGGCATTTTCATCAACGTCATACCAGGTGCTCTCATATTCAGCACTGTGGCAATAATGTTGATAGAACCCATGATGGACGAGGCCCCCATAATGTGAACAGCAAAAATAAAGAAGTTCACTGTGTCAGGAGCATAGGTGGTTGATAGCGGCGCATAGAAAGTCCACCCAAAATTAGGCGCACCTCCTTCCATGAACAGAGTGGATGCCATCAGCGCAAACGCAAATGGCAGAATCCAGAAGCTCAGGTTATTCATGCGAGGCAAAGCCATATCTGGCGCTCCGATCATCATCGGAATCATCCAGTTAGCCAAGCCTACAAACGCTGGCATGATGGCACCAAACACCATCACCAAACCATGCATGGTTGTCATTTGGTTAAAAAATTCAGGTCGAATAATTTGCATGCCGGGCTCGAATAACTCGGCGCGGATAATCATTGCAAAACTTCCACCCAACAGGAACATCGCAAAGCTGAACCAGAGGTAAAGCGTACCGATGTCCTTGTGGTTAGTGGTAAAAAGCCAGCGGCCAATACCTTTAGCGGGACCGTGTGCCATGACTTAATCCTCCCTTATTGGCCTTGTTTGAATTTGAGAACATCGATGGGCTGAACCGCATCACCTGTGTCATTACCCCAAGCATTACGCTCATAAGTAATGATGGCCGCCAGATCCACTTCTGAAAGCTGACCACCAAATGCTTGCATAGCTGTACCGGCTACACCATTAACAACCATATCTAGATGCTTGCTAATATCACCAGTAGCAACAGCACTGCCTTTCAGACCTGGGAATACACCCGGAATACCTTCACCGTTTGCCATGTGACAAGATGCACACGAGCGGTTGTAGGCTTCTTCACCCTTGGCCATCAATTCGTCAAGCGTGAAGGTTTTCTTCGTCAGCTCACGAATGGCTGCAACCTCGATTTTCTTCTCACTTAACCAGGCGTTGTACTCTTCTTTTTCGAGAACATTCACCACAATCGGCATAAAGGCATGGCCTTGACCACAAAGCTCAGCACACTCACCACGGTAAACACCCGGCTCGTCGACAGAGGTCCAGGTCTCATTAACCATACCGGGAATCGCATCTTTCTTTACGGCAAAGTCTGGAACCCACCAGGAGTGGATCACATCTTTAGCTGTGATTAGGAAGCGAACCTTGGTATTAACAGGAATGACCAGTGGCTCGGAAACTTCCTGGAGATAGTATTGGCTTTTAGGCGCTGTGTTATAAATTTCAGTTTCTGGTGTGGCCAGCTCACTCATGAAGACAACTTCTTCACCGAGGTACTCATACTGCCACTTCCACTGATAAGCGGTGATTTTAATATCCATCTCAGCTTCTGATGTGTCATACACTTTTAACAGCGTACTGGTTGCTGGTATGCACATCACAATCAGTATCAGTGCTGGAATGATGGTCCAGACAACTTCAGCCGTTGTATTTTCGTGAAAGTTTGCTGCTACAGCACCGCGTGACTTGCGGTGTGCATACATGCTGTAAAACATCACACCAAAAACGCCGATACCAATAACCACACAGATCCAGAAAGCGATCATGTGGATATCGTAAATTGCGTTGCTTACCGAGGTTACCCCCCTAGGCATATTAACTGCCCAACGCTGAGCTTCTTCTGCGAGTACTTTGCCTGAAGCGGCAAGTGACATTACAGGGGCAAGCACAAGCGCGAAAAGCATATTTGCTCTTCTTGACATCGCCCTATCTCCAAATTAGTTATTGTTTATATTTATTAATCCCCTGAAAAATAGTCGCGATACACGACATCTTGCAGGGGACACCACCTGAGTATATCAGACTTTAGTATTACCCCTCTACACCATCAATCAACCTTTCTGTCAGAATATGGCTCTACACTAGGCATCCATGTCATGAATCAAACACACCGCCAAAAGGTTTTATCCATCGCTCTTCCTATGACGGCAGCCAGCATGAGCATCCCTCTTCTAGGCCTTGTAGACACAGCTATTTTGGGCCATTTAGCGCGCGCGCATTACCTTGGCGCAGTGGCTGCTGGCAGCAGTGTTTTGATCATGCTTTTTTGGCTATTTGCCTTTCTTCGAATGGGCAGCACAGGTCTAACTGCGCGCGCCTGGGGTGCCGGCGACGATAACCGCTGCCTGGAGTTACTTGCTCAATCGCTGGTACTCGCTGTACTGCTGGGGTTAATACTAGTGATATTCCAGGCACCCTTACTCACAACAGTCCTCGATTTAATTAAGCCTTCCGACGAGGTTCGCATACTTGCTTTTGAATACTGCCAAATCCGCATTTTTGCTGCACCGGCTACCCTAGGCACTCTCTGCGCCATGGGCTGGCTTCTAGGGTTGCAGCGTGCCAAAGCTACATTGCTGCTAGTTCTGCTGACAAACCTGACTAACATCAGTTTGGATTTTCTGTTTATCGTTGGCTTCGACATGAACAGCAAAGGGGCTGCCTGGGCATCTTTTACTGCTGAATTATTTGGTTTTGCTCTGGCATTAGTGTTGGTTGCTACACAACTGTCGAAGATGCATGGATCGATTAATCGCGCGTATTTGTGGCAGTGGCATCGCTATCGAGAATTACTCGGGGTCAACCGACATCTGTTTATCCGAACGGCTTGCCTGGTATTTACCATGGTTTTTTTCACCGCTCAGGGTGCTCGACAGGGGGACAGCATCCTCGCGGCCAATGCCATCTTAATGCAATTACTATTACTGGTGGCCTATACCCAAGACGGGTTTGCCCATGCCGCAGAATCACTCACTGGCCACGCCATCGGCACGAACAACCTCGACGAATTTTATACTATTTGTAAGGAGGTTACTTTTTGGGGGCTGGGAATTTCCTGTTTAGCAACCATAGCCTACGTCTTTTTCCCCAACACTATTATTGCCATTTTTACCGACCTTCCCGAGGTGGCCACTGCAACCCGACTTTATTGGCCATGGCTCACAGCCTTGCCTTTGGCAGGGCTGCTCTGCTTTACCGCTGACGGTATTTTTATTGGCACCGGAAAAACCCGAGCAATGCAAGACACTATGTTACTGGCCGCCTTTGGCCTGTTTCTACCTCTCTGGTATTTCTCTCAACCTCTGGGTAACCACGGCCTTTGGCTGGCCTACCTCAGCTTTCTCGTTATTCGTAGTTTACTCATGGGCGGCATGTTTATTCATTACAGTCGCCAGTCTCTTTGGGCTCCAAACAAAACCTGACGATTACAAACATAGCCTTCTTATGCAAAGATGTTCTTTGCCTTTTTGCTCCGCTCAACTAGCTTTGGTATATGGATACTGTCAACATTCGCCAAGCCATCGCCGCAGCTAGGGCTCACGAGAACACCACAAGCCAGTTAGCCCTACTATTAAAGGTTAGAGCCAACGATCTTCACCATTCCGTTCAGCTTCCCCCACAAAACATTGTGCCAGCATTGCTCAACTTCATTATTCACTACATCGACCAGGTTCCTGAGTTTATCGATGCTGTCGATACCATCGCCGATGAATGCGACATAACGGACTATACCGAGCCAGTCATGTCGATTGCGAAGGAGTTCTTTATTCAACCCCCCAGTTTGATTGAAGGGCATGAAGGGCTAAACGCTTTGATGGATGAATCCTATCTGGCTCACCGGTTGATTGAGGAAGTCAATGACCGCTTCATGTCCTGCTATAACACTCCCTTGGTGCCAATGGATATGACTCGCTCAAACCTCATTATCCACCACCTGATCGGAGAGCCTTTTGCCAACCAGCTGGATCAGGCGGTACACCTGATTACGGATAACTTACAGAGTCACGACTTGGTATTTGTCCCGGATGCTTGTAAAGAAGATAGAAGCCACCGCTGGGCAAACGACCTGCAACGGTGGCCGTGCTTGGTTGATAACCTCTCGGTCAATTTGCTACTGAACGGACAGTCTGTCCGAATCATGATTCACTAATTCGAGCTGTCTGGGTCAACTAGCCTAACCGGTTTTGTTTCGGCCAGCTTTTCTTCCTCGGTAAGATTCACCCTTGTTTCTAGCTCTTTAGGTGCACTCTGTAGAAACATCTGTTCCTTAAAACCACAGCTCACACATTCACGGAAATCCTTGCCGTCTTCACTGAACACCGTCAACTTATCCATTTCACTGCATCTAGGACAGACCGCTCCGGCAATAAAACGTTTTTGAGCTTTAAACATAAGGGATCTTCTAATTTAAATTAAAATACTCTGAGCCACTGAAGCACCAAAATGACTTGAGGCTTCTGGAGGTATGGCTATTATAACGTTAAGTATCACTGATCACGGAACCGTATCATGACCGACAATATTAGATCTCACAAAGGCATCACTCCAACTCTGGGAAACAAGGTTTATATTGACCCCGCAGCCACCGTGATTGGCGATGTTACCTTAGGTGATGATGTCTCTGTATGGCCTGGCGCAGTCATCCGGGGCGATATGCACAATATTTCTGTGGGCAACCGCTCCAACGTACAAGACAGAGCCGTACTACATATCACCCACGCCAGTGACTTTAACCCGGGCGGCTGGCCGCTCACCATTGGCGATGACGTTATTATTGGTCATGGCGCCATTTTACATGGGTGTACTTTAGGTAGCCGGATTCTGGTGGGGAATGGTGCGATTGTTAATGATGGTGCTATCGTGGAAGACGAGGTAATTATCGGTGCGGGAACGGTGGTTCCCCCCGGAAAACGACTGGAAAGCGGCAACCTCTACGTAGGCAATCCCTGTCGGTTATTGCGTACCGCCTCAGACGCTGAGCGAAAATTCTTTACCTACTCACCACAAAACTACGTAAAACTTAAAGACCAATATTTGGCCGAACAGGCCGGTGATTGGCGCAATGCGGTGGAATGATTTGGGCCAAAAACTGAGCGCTATTTGCTCTCTAACAAATCTTTGTAGCCGCCTTCATTACTGGTATTAAAATACCCCATGCCCTCTAGCTCCCACTGGGCGACGCCCGCCCGGCGACCACTGCCGCAATAGAGCTTAATCGGAGTCTTTTTGTCTGGAGCAAGCTCTGTGATTCGCTCTGCAATTTCTATGTGGGGGATATTTATAGCCTGAGGCAAATGTCCTGATTCATATTCAGATGCCGATCGAACATCGATCCACAATGCTTCTGCAGCAAACAATGGTGAGCTAACCCATAGAGATAACCCGACAAGCACAACAAGTTTTCCAAACAATTTTTTCATGCGCTACACCCTCACAAATTACAATCTACATCTAAGATCAGCAATCACCGTTTTGGTTTCCGGCTTGACTCCACGCCAAACATGGAAAGATTCTGCAGCCTGCTCGACCAGCATACCCAAACCATCGGCAACACCACTCGCTCCATGCCGTTTAGCCCATGCCATAAATACTGTTGGTTCCGCACCGTACATCATGTCATAGCAGTTCGCATTTTCTGCCAAAAGCTCATCAGGCAGGGGGGGGAGGTCTCCGGACAAGCTGGCGCTCGTGCCATTAATGACCAGATCAAACTGCTGTCCTGGCAACATATCAAAACCGCAGCCCAGCAAGTAACCCTTTTCGGCAAAACCTTTCGATAACTGTAAGGCTTTATCTATGGTCCGGTTGGCAATCACTACATGCTGCGGCAACAATTCAAGTAACGGTTCAAGTACCCCACGTACTGCACCCCCCGCACCAAGTACCAAGACCTTCTTAGCTTTAATTTGCCAGCCCAGGTTGCCCGCCATGTCTCGAACCATGCCAATACCGTCTGTGGTATCACCCAGCACGGTGCCATCTTCCTGCAAACTCAACGTATTCACGGCACCGGCATGACGAGCTCGAGCAGTAAGCTTGGCGGCATAACTATAGGCCTCTTGTTTAAACGGCACAGTAATATTTAGCCCCTTACCACCCGCAGTAAAAAAGGCATCTGCCGCTTCAGTAAACCCACCCACATCAACCCGTTGTTTTTGATAGCAGATATCTTCACCTGTTGCTGAAGCAAATGCTGTGTGGATAGCCGGGGATTGGCTGTGTTCTATAGGGTTGCCAAAAACGGCATAGTTATCGGTCATAGCTGGGCCTGTTAACGCTCTATACTTGTCATTATCTAAAGCTCAATACTTGTCATGATCTAAAGAGGGTTACACCCAAGCCTGGGGCTGAAGGTAGACATCATATAATTCTGCTTCGGCTGTACCGGGCTCAGGCTGCCAATCATACTCCCACCGCACTTGGGGCGGGAGTGACATCAGGATAGATTCGGTGCGACCACCTGTCTGCAATCCAAATAAGGTACCCCGATCATAGACCAAATTAAATTCTACATAGCGGCCGCGACGGTACAACTGGAACTGCCTTTCCCGTTCACTCCAGGACATCCCTTTGCGACGCTGGATAATGGGCAAATAGGCCTCCAGATAACTATCGCCCACTGAGCGCATCAAACCAAAACTTTGCTCAAAACCGGGTTGGTTGTAGTCATCAAAAAATAAACCGCCCACACCTCTAGGCTCATTGCGGTGCTTAAGAAAGAAATAATCATCACACCATTGTTTGAACCGAGGGTACACCTCTTCACCAAAAGGATCACAGGCTGCCTTGGCTGTCTGATGCCAATGTTGGCAGTCCTCCAAATTACCGTAATAGGGCGTCAGGTCATAACCGCCCCCAAACCACCATACAGGCTCCTCCCCCGGCTTTTCTGCAATGAAAAATCGTACATTGGCATGGGAGGTAGGAACATAGGGGTTTTCCGGGTGCATCACCAAGGAAACACCCATCGCTTCAAAAGATCGTCCCGTTAATTCCGGGCGTGCAGCAGTGGCGGAAGGCGGTAACTGTGTGCCATGTACATGAGAGAAATTGACGCCTCCTTTTTCAAAGATACCGCCCTCTGTGATAACTCTGCTTCGACCTCCGCCCCCCCCTTCGCGAGCCCAACTGTCTTCCTTGAACGACGCCTGCCCGTCTTCTGTCTGCAAAACACCACAAATACGATCCTGTAGTTCCAGTAGATAAGCTTTAACTGCCGCTTTATCTGTCATGCTCTTAACACCTGTTTAAAGGGTTTGGAAAAAAAGGCCCAAGAATAGCCTAGGATAGGATGGCTAAACAAACACCTCTATCCTGAACGTAGTGTTTCACCGGTGACTAAATGCTTAATGGGGGTAGGGTTCCTACTCTTGCCCAACGACCCCGGTACCAGATAATCAAGCTTGTCTCGAAAGTACAAATTTACTTTCAATATACTTTTAGCTGGTGGCAAGCCGTGGGGGTTCGCTGATGTGGACACTAGAGGCCCACCAAATTTTCGACACAATGCCACAGAAACAGGATGATCTGTCACTCGAAGAGCCAGTGTATCCTGGCCCCCTGTAATCCATGGGGGTGCTACATGATTATTGGGAACAAGCCAGGTTTGAGCGCCAGGCCAGCTAGCATCTAACTGATCTCGGTATTCTGGTAACAAACCCACCAAAAATGGTTGGAACTGATGAATAGATGCCGCGATAAGAATAAGGCCCATTCCTCGGCCTCGACGTTTCATCGCCAATATTCTTTCAACCGCTGTTGCACAAAATGGGTCACAACCCAGCCCCCAAACAGCTTCCGTGGGATAAGCCACAACACCGCTGCTGTTTAAAACAGCAGCGGCTTGGGCAATATGTTGATGGCTATAGTAGGGGTGGCTCATAACGGTTGTGCTCAGCCGTTATTCAGCTTCTCTTGCAGAGCAGTATCTTTTGCAAGAATGATGCGAGCATTGTCAGCACGCTCATCAAGTAGCTTCTGATGCAATTGGGGGTCTGATACACCCAGTATTTGCGTTGCCAAGTACGCCGCATTTTTTGCGCCGGCTTTTCCGATTGCTACCGTAGCCACAGGAATTCCCCCGGGCATTTGAACCGTAGAAAGCAGTGCATCAAGGCCATCCAGAGAAGCATTGATCGGTACACCAATCACTGGTCTCAGCGTGTTGGCCGAGACGGCGCCTGCCAAGTGGGCCGCCATGCCGGCAGCACAAATAAAGGCCGCACAGCCCCGGGTATCGGCATCTTGAACATAGCTATGTGTCGCCTCAGGCGTACGATGCGCTGATAGAATCTTTACTTCAAAAGGCACATCAAATTTCTTCAAAATCTCGAAACTGGCTTCCATCACAGGAAGGTCTGAATCAGAGCCCATTAATATCGCGATAAAGGGTTTGCCCATGGTTTTGTCCCCTCAGAAAAACAGGGCAGGCTACCCGAATAATCTATCTATGGCAATAATTTACATCAGCCGATGATATCGCCCATGACTACTTTCAATCGCCCCGTCGAGTTCTAGCAATATCAGCTGGTGGTTGAGTGTGGCAATTGGCAGCCCGGTTCTTTCTACCAGAGTATCAATATCTACGGGGTCAAACCCCAAGGCTTCAAGGAGCGAGCCATTTTCATCACTACCTATTTTTTTATTGCTAGGCTCCATTTCCGTATAAGCCAACATTCCTCCTAACTGCTCAACAATATCCTGAGCTGATTCCACCAGAGTTGCCCCCTGCTTTAACAGATGGTGACTGCCTTTACTCAGTACATTATGAATAGAACCCGGAACAGCAAATACTTCTCGACCCTGCTCCATAGCATATCTGGCAGTAATCAGAGAGCCGCTCCTGATAGCCGCTTCCACCACCATCGTGCCGAGACTGAGTCCACTGATGACACGGTTTCGTCGGGGAAAATTGGCGGGCAGTGGAGGTGTGCCCGGTAGAAATTCGCTGATGATGACGCCGCTATTATCAAGAATTTGCTGATATAGCTCACGATGTTGTCTTGGGTAGACCACATCTAGTCCCGTACCAAGCACCGCCACTGTTTTTCCCGTTTTAAGCGCACCGATATGGGCTGCACCATCAATGCCCAACGCCATGCCACTGGTAATAGCAAAACCACTACCTGCCAACATTCTGGCAAACTCTGAGGCAATATTAAGTCCTGAGGCGGTGGCATTACGACTGCCCACAATAGCGATCTGGGGAAGAGAAAGCAGCCCAACATCACCTAGAACAAACAACAGCGTTGGGGGTGTAGCAATCTCTTTGAGTAACGGTGGAAATAACGGATCCACAATACTCAGGCAATGCACCTCATTAGCTTGGCACCAAGCTAATGTGTCATTGGCGCGAGCTTCTAAGGCTGTTTTGTCCCGCAATAAACTGTTGAGGCTTTGCCGGGCTCTTTTTGATAGCGTCTCTTTTGATAGTGACTCTTTTGATAGCGCCTTTGGCCACTGCTCTGAGCCTGTCGATAACACAACGTCCAGAGAACCAAATACTTGGTAGAGTTTGCCAATATCAGTCGTTGATAAGCCTTGATGAAAATGCAGCATCAATGCTGCTTTGGACTCCTTGTCCACGGTATCGCTCCTTATAGTCCTTTGTACTCTTTGTTGCTCCCTGTACTTCTTACGAAGGTTTATCCATAAAAAACGCCGACATCTGTCGGCGTTTTCAACCCCTATTAGGTTAAGGGTTCTTTACAACATCATTGACAGCAAGAGGTCGATCAGCACTGAGCACCAGCCCGTAACTCATCTTCTCAAAAGTCCGGAAAATCATCAGCAGGCCACCACGCTCATCGGGCAATGTGATCTTTTCCTTGGCAACTTTGTCTGTAACAGTTTCCCCTTGCTTGTAGATCGCAAGCACGTTGCCAGGTGCAAGTCCTTCACGTTCGCCACGGTTGATGGCAACAACATCCAAATGACCCACTTGGGAAATACCACCTTCCACCGCCATAATGACACCCTCAACGGTATCTTCGGGGGCACTAGGGTAGAACGTAGACTCCATGCGCCGCTCTTCATGTGGCAAGAGACGCTCACCAACCCGAACTTCTTCCTCTGTTCTGGTCGCCAACAAGGTACCAATATCAGCATCTATGGTTTTCAGCTTAGCTGAACCCACGTCCTGAGCCCGAATACCCAATAACTCTTCAGTCTCAGGGTCTATGTAGGGCTTGCCGATTCGGTACAAACCATATGCTGGTGTTTCATCAAACTGGCCTCGCGCATAGAACGTATCGCCAACACCAGAAAGTAGGCGTTTTTCATACCCAGCAACAACATAGGGGGCGGCATCGGCCTCCTCCTGAGTAACGATACGGTTGCGTGACAAGAAATTATTGATGATATCCAGCGGCAGTGCTGGTATTGCTTCCGCATGAGGCAAGACCTTAATGCCCGGCGATAGCTTCACATCCCGGCCACGCTCCAGCATCAAGCGGGGGCGGCCATCGATATAAACCAATGAGATAATATCGCCAGGATAAATTAGGTGTGGATTGCGGATCTGTGGATTCGCATACCAGATTTCCGGCCAAAGCCAAGGATCCCTCAGATAAAGCTCGGAAATATCCCAAAGGGTGTCACCCTTTTTAACGGTATATTTATCGGGGACATCATTATTAAAGGGGGCTTCTGCCGCAATGGCTATAATCGCAAAAGTACAAGCAGCTACTATTCCCAGCAATGTTTTTTTCATTTTTTGGCCGTCCTGTATGCTCTATCCCGATTGAGTGTATACTTCCCACCCCAAGGCATTATTGTCTAAAACCTCTTCATTAGCACTATGTTAGCAGTGGTTTACGCCAGATTGCTAGAAGCTCGTCACAAACAAATGGCAATACTAAATATACTCGAATTTCCTGACTCTCGCCTCCGAACAGTAGCAAAACCTGTTACTGAGGTGGATGACAGCACCCGTGCCTTACTGGATGACATGCTGGAAACTATGTACCACGCACCAGGTATTGGGCTAGCAGCCACCCAAATAAATGTACACCTGCGTATTATTGTCATGGATTTATCTGAGGATGCCAGCGAGCCTTTGGTCTTGATCAACCCTGAAATTGAAGTGCTCGACAGTGAAACCTGCCCCAACCAAGAGGGCTGTTTGTCCGTTCCCGGTTTCTATGAAACGGTAGAACGCCCAGCACATATTCGTCTCAAAGCATTAGATAGAGAGGGAACACCTTTCGAATTAGAGCCTGAAGATTTGATGGCCGTTTGTATCCAGCATGAAATTGACCACCTCGATGGCAAACTATTTGTGGACTATCTTTCCGCATTCAAACGAAGTCGCATCAAGAAAAAGCTGGAAAAACTTCACCGCCGTCAAGATGAGCCTGCTTAGGGCCTGTTAACCCTCGTAAGGAATACTACATTGCGCATTGTTTTTGCTGGCACCCCCGAATTCGCTGCCCATCACCTGCAATCTCTCCTGGATGATGATCACCATAAAATAGTTGCTGTTTACACCCAACCAGATCGCCCGGCTGGGCGCGGGAAAAAACTCACCCCCAGCCCAGTCAAGGCACTGGCTCAGACTCATGGGTTAACAGTCAATCAACCCGTTAGCCTGAAAGAGGCCGAACAGCAGAAAATTCTTAACGATCTGAATGCCGATATTATGGTGGTGGTGGCCTATGGCCTGCTGCTATCCAAGGCTATTCTGGACACGCCACAGCTTGGCTGTATCAACGTACACGCTTCACTGTTACCGCGTTGGCGTGGTGCGGCACCCATTCAGCGTGCGATCGAGGCTGGTGACAAAGAAACCGGTGTCACGATTATGCAAATGGACATAGGCCTGGATACTGGCGATATGCTACTCAAGGCCCACTGTCCGATTACCGAGACAGATACTGGCGGCTCACTTCACGATAAACTCGCCTCCATTGGCCCGCCGGCACTACTCAAAACCCTACTGGAGTTGGAAGAAGGCTCTGCTGTCGCCGAAAAGCAAGATGATGAACTGAGTAACTACGCCCCTAAAATAAGCAAGGATGAAGCGCTGGTGGACTGGAGCCAATCCGCCAAGGTTATCGCCCGTAAAGTCCGAGCATTTAATCCATTCCCCGTGACCTATACCACCCTTGGGAATAAGGGCCAGGAGCGAACTGAGCGTGTTCGCTTTTGGCAAGCCGAGAGGAGCATGGATTGTACCGAAGCTGACCCTGGCACCATTATCGATGCAACCAATAGTGGTATCCGGGTTAATACGGGGGAGGGTAGTCTATTAATTACCGAGCTTCAGCTGCCGGGCAAAAAACGACTGCCAGTGGCAGAACTGCTCAAGTCGCGTGCTGATCTCTTCACCCCCGGTACGGTGCTTGGTCAGGGGATAACAGGCCTGTGAATGTTCGTGTGGCCGCCGCCAAGATTATTGCTAGCGTATTAAACGATGAAGGTTCACTGAGCACATTGCTGCCACAGTACACCCCCAAGGTTGAAGAGCGAGACCGGGGGCTACTACAACAACTCTGTTATGGCACACTACGGTACTACCCAAGAATTGCTGCCTACCTGAACTTGCTACTTACCAAGCCCTTCAAGGCAAAAGACCGGGATTTGGAAGCCGTGCTTGCATGTTCTCTCTATCAGCTATTGGAAACCCGCGTTCCCTCCCACGCCGCCGTCAATGAAGCGGTTGCTGCCTGTAAAGCACTCAAAAAGCTCTGGGCCAAAGGGTTAGTCAACGCCGTACTACGTCGTTTTCTTCGCGAACGGGCTGAACTGGATGTAGCACTGAAAGATAACCCTACATTTAACACCGCGCACCCAGACTGGCTACGATCGATTTGGCAGGAAGCTTGGCCCCAGCAGCTGGACAACATTGTTCTGGCAAACAATACACAGCCCCCCATGACCCTGAGGGTGAACCACCGCCACCTCAGCAGAGAAGCGTATCTCGAACGCCTCAACGTGGCTGGCATAGATGCCACTGCTGCTCCGTGCAGCAGTGACGGCATCACACTCAAAAGTCCACAGGATGTATTAGCGTTGCCGGGATTTACTGAGGGTGATGTCAGCGTGCAGGATGAGGCCGCTCAACTTTCTGCTCAGTTGTTGAGTTTGGAGCCTGGACAGCGGGTGCTGGATGCCTGCTGTGCGCCTGGTGGCAAAACCTGCCATATTCTGGAGCTGCTCGATAACACCGGCGAAGTAGTCGCCCTGGACATCGCAGAAAACCGGCTAGAGCGCGTCGAGGAGAACCTTGAACGACTAGGCCTGCAGGCAGAATTAATAGCTGCCGATGCCGCTGATACAAATACCTGGTGGGACAACAAGCCCTTTGACCGCATCCTGCTAGATGCCCCCTGTTCAGCCACCGGTGTCATCCGTCGCCACCCCGATGTGAAACTACTGCGCAAGCCGGCAGATGTTGCTAAGCTTGCGAAATTACAACTAACTCTTTTGAAGGCTCTTTGGCCATTACTGGAGGAAGGTGGGATTTTACTCTACGCAACCTGCTCGACCCTCCCGCAGGAGAATGATCAGGTGATACTGGAATTTATCCGGTCTATCAACAATGCTTCAGTGGAAAAGGTTGCTATTACGGCAGGAATTGAAACACCAGTAGGGCGCCAACTTTTACCCCAAGTTAACGGGCACGACGGCTTTTACTATGCTCTGCTAAGAAAGACTGCGACAGATTAGAGGTTAGCTGCCGTAAATACTTAACAGCAGCTAACCTGGATTCAATCAACGGGACTATCCATTAAACGGGACTAACCGTTATGAAAATTGTAATTATTGGTGCCGGTCAAGTTGGTGGCACCCTTGCTGAGCACCTCGCCGGTGAAGCCAATGATATTTCTGTGGTGGATCTGGACGGACGACGTCTGCGTGAGCTTCAGGACCGCCTTGATATCCGTACTGTTCAGGGCATGGGCTCTCACCCGGATGTGCTGGTACGTGCCGGTATTGAAGACGCCGATATGTTGGTGGCTGTCACCAACAGCGATGAAGTCAATATGTGTGCCTGTCAGGTTGCCCATACATTGTTTCGAACGCCCACCAAGATTGGCCGGGTAAGAAATCGTAGTTACACCTCTAAAAATAATCGTGAACGCTTATTTAACGACAGCAATTTTCCCGTTGATTTTCTGATCACCCCAGAACAGGTTGTCACCGACTATATCCATCGGTTAGTTGAGCAGCCCGGCGCTCTTCAGGTATTGGACTTTGCCAATGGGTTGGTGCAATTAGTTGCCGTTCGGGTCGTAAAAGGTGGGCCTCTCTTAGGCCAAGAACTACGGCTATTACGCGAACACATGCCTAAAGTGGATGCCCGAGTTGCCGCTATTTTCCGGCGTGATAGCCCCATTGTTCCGGAAGGTGACACGGTGATTGAAGAAGACGATGAAGTCTTCTTTATTGCCGCGAAGAAAAATATCCGCAAAGTCATGAGTGAACTGCGAAGACTGGATAATCCCTATCGCCGGTTAATTATCGCTGGTGGAGGTAATATCGGATACCGCCTGGCCAAAGGCCTGGAAAACCGATACAACGTCAAAATTATTGAGTTTTCTGAAACGCGCTGCGAGTACATCTCAGAGCGCCTCAATAAAACCGTTGTACTCCATGGTTCAGCAACAGATCAGGATTTATTGCTCGAAGAAAATATCGATAAAACCGATGTTTTTCTGGCCCTGACAAATGATGATGAAGTAAACATTATGGCCTCTCTGCTGGCTAAACGTCTCGGTGCCCGCAAGGTAATGACACTGATCAACAACCCCGTCTACGCCAACTTAGTACAAGGTGGTGAAATTGATATTGCGATTTCACCCCAGCAAGCAACAACCAGTATTCTTCTCGGCCATGTACGTAGAGGTGATACCGTAAGCGCACACTCTCTGCGTAGGGGTGCTGCCGAAGCCATGGAAATCATTGTTCATGGAGACCACAATACCTCGAAGGTGGTTGATCGCGCCATTCAGGATATTAAATCTCCCCCGGGGACCACACTTGCGGCACTGGTGCGAGATGGAGAAGTCATTATTGCCCACCACGATACGGTGGTTAGAAATAACGATCATGCCATTGTATTTGTGGTGGACAAAAAGCGTACCCGGGAAATTGAAAAACTGTTTTCTGTCGGATTCACCTTCTTCTAACGGCGCCTTATTAGATCATGCACTTTACCGTTATCTCAAAAGTTCTCGGCATGCTGTTAATGATCTTCAGCCTAACACTGCTGCCACCCATTTTAGTCGCCAGCATCTACGGAGAAGGAACCCAACAGGCATTTTTTCTGTCCTTTGCTATTACCTTTTCGATCGGTATGTTGATGTGGCTACCCTACAGCCGCAATCAGGCGGAACTGCGTACCCGTGATGGATTTTTAATTACTGTCATGTTTTGGCTAGAGCTAGGGCTGGTGGGGGCGCTGCCCTTTGTATTAGTTGATGCTCTCGACCTGTCATTTACCGATGCATTATTTGAATCCATGTCTGGCCTCACCACCACCGGAGCCACGGTAATTACCGGGCTGGACCTTTTACCCAAATCCATTCTCTATTACCGCCAGCAACTTCAGTGGCTGGGCGGTATTGGTATTGTGGTTATTGCTGTGGCTATTATGCCAATGCTCGGGGTAGGTGGCATGCAGCTCTATCGTGCAGAAACACCAGGTCCAGTTAAAGACAGTAAACTCACTCCGCGAATTACGGAAACGGCCAAAGCGCTGTTTCTGATTTACGTCACCCTGACCATTACCTGCATGATCGCCTACTGGCTAGCAGGAATGACCTTTTTTGATGCCCTGGCTCACAGCTTTTCCACCGTCGCTATCGGCGGTTTCTCCACCCACGATGCCAGTATGGGTTACTTCGAGAATAACCCCGCCATCATCAGTATCTGTATTTTCTTTATGATCGTTTCAGGGCTTAGCTTCGGATTACATTACTACGCCTGGATTCGTAAGTCAGTCTCTCATTACCCACGCAACCCCGAAGCTAAAATGTATCTGGTGATGCTCTTGGTCGGCGCTGTTCTGGTCTGCCTCTACCTCTATTTCAGCGACACCTATAACATGAAAGACAGCCTCTACCATGGCACCTTCCAAATGGTTTCAATCATGACCACCACCGGCTTTGCCACGGACAACTTCAGTGTATGGCCCAGCTTTGTGCCCTTCCTGTTAGTGTTCTTTTCCTTCTTTGGTGCCTGTGCAGGGTCTACCGGCGGTGGTATTAAAGTCGGTCGAATGCTGATTCTTGCCAAGCAGGGCATCCGAGAAATCTATCGGTTGATTCACCCCAGCGCCATATTCCCTATCAAGATACGGAATAAGCATGTGCCTGACAGAATTACCGATGCCATTTGGGCTTTCGTCGGCGTTTATCTGGCCGTCTTCTACTTTATGGTTTTACTACTGATGGCTTCCGGGCTGGACTATATTACCGCTTGGTCAGCCACTGCCGCCTCACTGAACAATCTGGGCCCCGGCCTAGGTGAAGTCGCCGCTCACTATGGTGGTATCAACACCTTTGCAAAATGGGTGCTATGCAGTGGCATGATTCTGGGCCGGCTGGAAATCTTTACCCTGCTGGTATTATTTACCCCCATGTTCTGGCGCAGATAACTCAGCCCAGTACTGGGGAGTCCTTATGGGCGCTCTTATGTCTCTCACTGAAAACCTGGAAAAGATGTTAGCCAACGGCAATGATTCCGCCATGCTCCGGTTTGGTCTTGGCAGCGCCTATTTCAATGACAAAAACTATCAACAAGCCATTCCACACCTAAAAAAATGTATCGAATGGGATAACAGCTATTCTGCTGCCTACAAATTATTGGGGCGGGCACAAATTAAAGTAGGCTTGAGTGATCAAGCCAAAATTACGCTAGAGACGGGCTTGAAGCAGGCTGCTTTAAGTGGTGACAAACAAACTGAGCGAGAAATTTCCGTCTTTTTAAAGAAACTGGAAAAACACTGAAGGGTTTTTTATCCATGCGCACCTTTGTATTGCGAGCCAGAGCAGCCCCCACCGACAGTCAGCGCCTATTGGCGTCTGTTGGCCAAGACGCTCATACCGAAATTCTAGCGCACACCCTGATGAACGCCATCTTTGTCGCGCAATCTCACCGCGATGACGTGGTTGTTCACCTGGTGCTGGAAAGCACTCAGGACTTTTCCCGCACCATTTGTTTTACCGCGAGTGGTATGCGGGATATCGGCGGTTTTCACGAACAGGCGCTGCTGAACAAAGTCGCCAAGGCTCTGGATGTATCTAAAGGGATGACCAAGGAGGACGAGCGTAACGTAGAGGCCGGAATAACTGTCCGCACCATCAGCTTTGAAAAGCTGGTGCAAGAACTGGCGGAAGATCATCAGCTATTTGTTATGGACAAGAAAGGCACGCCTATTCGCGAACAAGTATTTGGAGGCAGCCCCTGCTTTTTACTTACCGACCATATCCAAATGCCAAAGAAGAGTTTCAATAGTTTGAAACGGTTGGGCGCAGAAAAAATTAGCCTGGGACCAAAAATGCTATTTGCTTCCCAATGTGTGGTGCTGATCCATAACGAATTGGATCTTTGCTAAAAGCACTCGGGTCCCTTTATGCCTGCCCCTTAATCTCATTCTTCGCTTTTATGTGAAAGGGTATGAGCATGTAGCTCCCAATTTTGACCATCAAATTTTACAACTTTTATCGATTTAGGCTCAGCATCCAAGCAACGAACATTAATATCAACACCATCTGGATTTGATCGAGGTGTATAAAAGGGCTTGATACCACAGACTTTACAAAATGTGTGTTTAGCGACTCCAGTATTGAATGTATATATTTTTATCTGTTCTTTTCCCGAGAGTAATTTAAACGAACTCTTTGGCACAATCATGTGGAGAAAGCCTGATTTTGAACAGATCGAACAATTACAGTCCTCAGCTTCAATATTTTCTGGTGCTTCCACCTCAAAACAAATCGCGCCACAGTGGCAGCTTCCTTTATAAACCATGAAATTCTCCAGAAAATATGGCGCCGCCTAAAAACTCGCCTACCCCTACTCCCTCACTTAAGCTCTCGAGCCCGGTAGTACGCTTGCTCAGAAATCTTATGGTATTTAATCGCCTGTTTCTGAAAAGCTTTTTGAGAGTCGTAGACCTTTTTAAAGCCAGTATCTTCGGCTGCCATTTCTTGCAACACCTGTTGGGTAATTCGATGTAATTCTGCTAACACATCATCGGGTAACTGGCGCAGCTCAACACCGTGGGTATTCACCAGCTCATCCAATGCGGCGTTGTTCCGTGCAGTGTAGTCATCCAGCATATCCTGGTTAGTCGCTCGTGCAGCGCCCTCCACGATGGCTTGTAAGTCTTCGGGCAGTGATTCATGGGCTTGCTTGTTAACCATTAATTCGAGGGTGGGGCCTGGCTCGTGCCATCCGGGGTAGTAGTAGTATTTGGCTACCTGATGAAAACCAAAGGCCAGATCATTGTAGGGGCCAACCCATTCGGTGGCATCGATGACACCAGTTTGCATGGAGGTATACAGTTCACCGCCAGGAATATTGACGGCTTCCACTCCCACACGACTGACCACTTCCCCGCCGATACCGGGAATCCGCATTTTCAGGCCGTCAAGGTCTGCCAGAGAATTGATTTCTTTGTTAAACCAGCCTGCCATTTGTACACCGGTATTGCCCGCTGCCAGCGGCACCAGATTAAAAGGCTCATAGAGCTCTTTCCAAAGGGCCATGCCACCACCGTAGTGCAACCAGCCATTCATTTCTTGTGCGTTAAGACCAAAAGGTACGGTGGTAAATAATGCCGAGGTGCGGGTTTTCCCCTTCCAGTAATAGGACGCGCTATGGCCCATTTCTGCGGTGCCTTGGGAAACGGCATCAAAGGTTTCCAAAGCGGGGACTAACTGGCCCGCACCGTAGACTTTTACCTGAAGTCTGCCGCCGCTCATTTTTTCCACCAGGGTAGAAAAATTTTCCGCAGCCATGCCCAAGCCGGGGAAATTTTTCGGCCAGGTGGTCACCATTTTCCACTTATATATCTTTTGGGACGCTGCTTGCTGCCCCGGTTCTGCGGCTGAAGTATTCCCACTAGCAGCGCCACTACTTGAATCACCACCACACCCCGTCAATACGGCTAGCAATGTCATGGTCAATAGTGGCTTCAAGTTAAGAATTTGTTTTTTCATGGTGTTCCTCTTGTTGTTCACCATTTAGCTTATTACTCCCTTGTTAGGAGTCCGCTTCTCTAAAGCGTCTCAGTACAGCGGGCTTAATTTTGCGTAGGACTGCACTAACCATTTGCTGCCGGCGGTATCAAAATTGACCTGTATCCGGGCGTTGGGACCGTTACCTTCAAAGTTCAAAATGACGCCCTCACCAAAGACCTGATGCTGAACACGCTGGCCTAAGGCCAAACCGGTGTCTGTACCTGAATCACTAAGACCCATTGCAGGCTTTTTGGCATAACTGGTGGGCCGGGTAACCTGTGCCCTCAGGCGAACTTCTTCAATATACTCCGTGGGAATATCTCGAACAAAACGGGACACACTGTTGTAGTTTTCTGTACCGTATTGCTGACGAGATTCCGCAAAGGTCAGATACAGTTTTTTCATGGCACGGGTGATACCTACGTAGGCTAACCTGCGCTCTTCTTCGAGACGGCCCGGATCTTCCGCGGACATGCGGTGGGGAAACAGGTTTTCTTCCATTCCCGCCAGAAACACCAGCGGAAACTCTAGCCCCTTGGCCGAGTGCAATGTCATCAACTGCACAGCGTCTTCACCCTCATCTGCCTGACGGTCTCCGGCATCCAATGCCGCCTGATCGAGGAATTGGGGTAGGGCAGGCTGCTCTTTATCCTCTGGCTCGAAACTCCGGCATGCAATAACCAATTCTTGCAAGTTCTCTACCCGAGACTGTCCACGATCACCCTTTTCACGACGGTAGAAGTCGATCAAACCACTGCCTTCGATCGCATGATCCACCTGCTCGTGGAGGGGTAAATTTTTGCTGTCCTGATCCAGCTGATTAATTAATGCGATAAAACCCTGCACCGCACTACTAGCTCGACCCGAGAGTTCACCGTCGGCAACAGCCTTCTCCACAGCACTCCACATGGACATACCTTCATCACGAGCAAACTTTCGCAAAATCTGTATGGTTTTGTCCCCAATGCCTCGTGTGGGTGTATTCACTACCCGCTCAAACGCCGCATCATCATTCCGGTTAATCATTAATCGCAGATAGGCGAGGGCGTTGCGAATTTCCTGACGCTCGTAGAACTTCTGGCCACCGTAGATTCGGTAAGGTATCTGGGCGC
>MAAC01009502.1_pt1 | contig 22659 bp, 23 predicted proteins | sample 1115981 | NCBI WGS metagenome assembly MAAC01 (sample SAMN04961126, study PRJNA320927) | seawater metagenome | isolation source: sample BD02T64 sea water enriched with oil for 64 days | place: USA:Gulf of Mexico | collected 2013-07-27
AAGTCGATCTGCGCCTGGTCTAGCGGCGCATGGAACAAATCATCGGCATGATGCCTCACGCCCGTCCCCGTGGGCGGGCAGATACTCAACCAGTCAAGTCGCAGAGCGTTGCCGCAAGTGATCCAGTTCATTGCGTCGAGCGGCAAAAATTCCGCCAGGGCTTCCATCTGCCCGCGATAGGTCACGTCGCATTGATACTCGGCGATGATCAGTGCTAGACGCGCGATCTCGGCGGGAAAGTCGCGCAGCTCGATCCCGCGATAATTGGTCAGCGGGATTTCCGTGCGCCGATCTGCCTCATCACGCAGTTCGTTGATCTCTGCCTCTATGCTGCGCATCTCCTTGTAGGCGATGACAAGGAAATTCCCAGATCCACAGGCCGGATCAAAAACCCTGATCTTCGCGATCCGGTTGCGCAGATTTAGCAGCTTGCGCGGGTTATCCCCCGCCTCTTCCAGCTTTTCGCGTAGATCATCAAGGAAAAGCGGATTGAGCACCTTCAGGATGTTCGGCACGGATGTGTAGTGCATGCCAAGCGCGCCGCGTTCTTCATCATCTGCGACGGCCTGGATCATCGAGCCAAAAATATCGGGGTTGATCTTCGTCCAGTCAAGGCTGCCGATATGGATCAGGTAAGAACGCGCAATCCGGCTGAAGCGCGGAACGTCCGTGCTGCCCGAAAACAGCCCGCCATTTACATAGGGAAAGACATTTGCCCAACGTGTAATGTCTGCGCTCGTGCGATCCTCGGCTTTGGTGTTCATGGCGCGGAAAAGCTCAGATATCACCTCATCGGTGTTCGAGCTGTCCCTTTCGCTCATCCGCTCGATCGTGCCGGTAAACTGGTCAGGTTCGGTGAAGATGTCAGTGTCTTCGGCAAAGAAGCAAAATATCAGCCGCGCCATGAAGTGGTTCATGTCGTGGCGACGCGCGGCGGTGCCCCATTCGGGGTTGTCCTTCAACAGCTCGACATAGAGCCGGTTAAGACGGCCAGTCGCCTTGATGTCAAAGGCGCTTTCTCGGATTTGTTGGACCGTGCTGATGCCAGCCAGGGGCAGGAAGAAACCGAAGTGATCAGGAAAGTCGCCGTAGGCGCAGGCGATTGTTTCGCCAGACGCCAAGTCTTCAGCTTCAAGATCGGTGCCATCCGTGGCCAGCACAAATTTTGCTTTGGCCTTCGTTGTGGCGGGACTGACCTTGAGCTGAGCAAGTGTTTTTGTAACTTCTCCGTCAGCGCATACCTTCAGATGAACGTTGTTGGTCTGAAGCACGCCGCTCTGGTCGGACTTGTTGGACGATCCGGCGCGCAGGCGTTTGATGGTTGTCGGCTTATTACCGAAGGCTTGAAGAAAAGCGAAAGGGAATTCATCACGATCGAAGGGTTGCTCGGCAAGCGCAGAAATAGCTTCTTCGATCTCAACGGCATTCATTCTGCTCTTCCTTCCCGTACCGCCCAAACCTCTTCGTTTTTTAGCAGTCCAATTTTAATAACTTTAACAGTCGCTTATGCGGCATGCATCCGCAAAACCTACAAGACCAAATCTATCCACAAAACATAGATTGCATGCAATCATGCTTAGCGCCAAGCATCACACCAACCTCGGCTGCTCTGCTTGAGGTGGTAAGCTCGCCTTGGTCGGCAAACGCTTAATCCCTTCGCCAACCTCCTTTCCCGCAACAACAAGCTCAAATTGGGCCTGAAGATTAAGCCAGAACTGCGGATCAGTATCAAACCAGTGACCAAAACGCAGAGCAGTGTCGCCGGTAACACTGCGCTTGCCGGAAATAATCTGACTAACACGGTTAGGCGGCACGTCGATCTGACGCGCAAATTCGGTTGGCGTGATGCCTACCTCTTCCAGCTCGTCCTTGAGGACAATGCCAGGATGAATAGCTCTCATAAACATGTGGAACCTCCTTTCCCTAATGGTAATCCACGATTTCAACATCTGATGGCCCTGATTGACCATCTAACCACTCGAAACAAATCCGCCACTGCTGATTGATCCGAATGGAATACTGCCCTGCCCTATCACCACGTAAGGCTTCCAGCCTGTTACTTGGTAAAGCACGTAAGGTATCAAGCGCAGGAGCCGCGTTTAGAATAGCCAGCCGCTTTGCGGCTTGATCCTCAAATCCCTGGAAGGCTCTAACAAAAACACCCCCAGCAAACCGCTCTGTTTTTTTATCTCGATAGTTCAGTATCATTACAAGGAGTATATCAGTAATTGACGCAGTACGTCAAGCGTCACAGTCAAAAACTTTCTTATTCTAAGCATTCCCCGTATTCGCCTTACACCCCAAGGGGTCGAAGAGCCGTCCAGGTTGAAGGTTTTCCACCTAGAACCTCGGCTAAAGAGTGTTAGTTTTCAGGTGGTGGGCTTTTTTCCCCTGATTTCCGTCGCCGCTTTCGCTTGAGCGTCATTAGGTTATTCATGGTTCTGGTGTCAAAAGAAGAAGCGAAGCGGCTTTTGATACCATGGTTCTGAATGGCCGATTGTAAGCGTCGAAAGAGGAGACATTCAGAGGAAAATTCCCCTGATTTATGTTGTGCGGAGCACACCCTTTTTTGGCCGTGTCGCCGTTAGGCGACTCTTATAGGCCAAATGAGTATCCGCCTCTTGGCGGATTCCTTATGCTAGCTTTTAGAGCTGTGAGAGAGTTATATAGTGTTAATATAGAGTTACAGGATTCTGGGTGGGGTATAAGTCATTGAAAAAATGGATTGAATCGGCCTGTTTTTCCGAAATCGGTGTGTGAAGTGACGAAAGATGGTGTGTGAAGTGACGAAGTTTGGTGTGTGAAGTGACGAAAAAAATGGAAGTTATCCACAGGGTATTTGGTGTGTGAAGTGACGAAGCTTGACGAGCGGTGTGTGAAATGACGATAGTAGCGCATGGTGTGTGAAATGACGAATCAGATTTTACAGTGCTGGTGTGTGAAATGACGATAGAGCACGCCCCTCCCCGCTCCCCGCTTCTGCCGGACAGACATCCGCAGCGCGACCTGTTCGTGTGCGATATCGTTGATGCCGTGCCGAAGGGCGACATGACATCAATGGAAAACCCCGTTTTCACCCTTTCAACAAAGCCCGATATGAACCCGCGCGAATACAGACGCGGTGAGAATTTCATCAATATATCGCCTTCACCGCGCGGTTTAGCCACTGTGCATGACCGTGACGTGCTGATCTACTGCATCAGCCAGTGTATGGCCGCCCTCAATGAAGGGCGTCAGGTACAACGCAGATTACGCTTTAAAGCCTATGACCTGCTTGTCGCCACTAACAGACAAACCTCCGGGCGCGGATACGAGCTCTTAAAAGACGCCCTACGCCGCCTGCAAGGCACACAGATCGAAACTAACCTCCGCCAAGGTGGCAAGGAATACTTCAAAGTATTCGGGCTGATCGACTCCGCCGAGATAGTCAAAGAAACCCGTGACGGGCGTATGATGGAGATCGAAATCTCGCTCTCAGACTGGGTGTTTGACGCCATTCAAAACCAAAATGTGCTGACCCTTAACCGTCAGTATTTTTTCCTTCGCAAACCCTTAGAGCGGCGATTATATGAAATAGCGCGCAAGCATTGCGGATCACAACCCGCCTGGAAGATCGGCCTTGAACTCCTGCGCGACAAGTGCGGGTCTAATTCTACGGTAAAAGAATTTCGCCGCCTAGTCGGCAAAATCATTGCAGATGATTTGCAACATGATCACATGCCCGACTATGTTTTCACCGTTGATGGCGACATCGTGCTTATCAAGCCAAAGAAGACAACGCCGCAAACCGCCCTCCCCTTGGGTCTATCATCGCTTCGGTTAGCGCCTGATACTCACGAGGATGCACGTCGCCTCGCCCCAGGATGGGACATGTATCATCTTGAGAATGAATGGCGCTCATGGGTGATTGAAAAAGGTATAAGCGTTAAAAATTCCGACAAGCATTTCCTTAGCTTCTGCAAAAAGCGTGGAGCATATAAGAATTAGCATGCAAGCATGCATAGCGCGTTTGTGGAAAGAACCTAATCATGCATAGCGCGTTGCATTTTATCGTGCTAGCATGCAAGAAAAACGATCAGGCAGATTGGAGCAGTAAATGACTTACATTATCGGGATGGTTTCCCAGAAGGGCGGCGTCGGAAAATCAACCCTCGCTCGCATGATGGCGCGAGAATTCGTTGCCGGTGGCTTATCCGCCAAGATAGCAGACCTCGACACACAGCAACAAACCTGCACCCATTGGGCTGGGCGGCGCGCTGAAAGCCGCGTTACGCCAGAACTCCAAGTGCAAAGCTTCGCCTCGGTTAAAACCGCGCTTGAAGATGCAACGCGCTTTGATGCGATGATTATAGATGGCAAGCCTAACGCCTCCGAACAAACCGCAGAGATTGCCAAGGCGGCTGATCTGGTCGTGATCCCGACAGGGCAAACAGTCGATGATCTGCACCCTGGCGTAGTGCTGGCACATAGCTTACGCAAGAAAGGTATCTCGGCCGACAAAATCGCCTTTGCCATGTTCAAGACCACGGGAAGCGAGCGCGAAAACGCCGCCGCACGTCAATACCTCTCTGAAGCAGGCTATATAGTGCTTGAGGGTGAAGTAGGGGTCTCAACAGCCTATGGCTCGGCCTCTGACGCAGGAAAGGCCATTACTGAAACTTCATTTCGCTCCTTAAATGACCGCGCCGCTAAGCTGGCGCAAAGCGTAATCGACAAGATGGTAGAACTTCAAGAAAGGCAGGTGGCGTAATGAGCACCAATATCACCAAGCTGAAAAGCGGGAAGGGGGCTCCGCCTCCTGCCGATGATATCCCAGATGTAATTTCTGAAAACACGCGCCCCGAGAAAGTTGAGCTTAAACCGCTTCAGGTACGCATACCAAAATCCATCTTTGAAGAATTTAGTGAGCAGGCGGGCAGGGAGTATGGTTTTAGCCATGGCGCAAAGAAGCGCCTATTCCTCAAAATGTGGGAAGCATACAAAGCGCAAAACATGTAAGCATGATTGCATGCAATCATGCTTATTACCACATATCAATCCCGTTCAAACCCTTTATCCCTATCTTTATTCCTAGGCCGGTTCCGGCGGCGTTTCGCGCCTTCGGCGCGTCGCTTGGCGCGCTCCAAAGCTTTGTCCGAGCCTGACTCTTTACCTCCACCACAATCGGAATCCACCCGATGCACCGATTTAGACATCGCCTTCACGGCTCTGGATTTATCCGATGGGGCAGGGGAGAGACCCGCCGTGTCAGACCCTGCTCGAACCCTGAATGATTTGCGCGCAACCTCACCGGCACGACCGCGTGATCCTTCAGTCCGTTTCCTCTCGATCATGCGTTCATCACGCATGCGCTCGGTCACATGCCTGCGCTCCATCTTTTCCCAATCGCGGGCATAACCCTGCTTCAGCTCATCCCGCCGCTCGCCAATGCGCGTTTCAATTCCTGCAAGCGAACCTTGAAGCATCGCAAGGCTGACGTGATCGCGCTTTTCCGCGCCGGTCACTTTGCGCACCACCGCGCGGAAAAACCCCTTTTTGCCAATCCGCTCCTCGGTTGTGTCGATCTCTTTACCAAGCTTTGCGCGAGGCTTCGCGTATTCGCGTCGTAGGGACGCCTCCAGAGCGTTCTGGCTTCGCGTGAAGCCTAACTTCAATTCGGTTGCATCATTGGCCTGACGCTCAACCCTAGCCTCTCTGATCGTGTCAGGATCAAGCGAGCGGTGCTGCTTTACCCAGGTGTATTCTTCGCGGGTGATATTTTCGTTCTTAACGAACTGACCTTTCTCACGCCGCGCATTGTGATTCACCCGCGCCTGAACGCGAATTTTCCCCTGGCCGCGCTCATAGCTCTCCGCCCATTTCGAAAGCTTCAAATGATCTTTCGATGTGCTAGCGGCTTTGCCATTCTCAGGGTGAACACGATTAAGAATCACATGGATATGCGGGTGCTCTGTGTCGGAATGCGCCACCAGCACCGCTTGCTGATCTTCCATACCGAGCGCCTTCAGGCTGTCCTGGGCCGCCGTGACCATCTCATCACGGTTGGGGCTCTCGTCCTGCGCCCAGGCAAGACTGTAGGTATAAACGGGCTTCTCTAGCTTCCGCCCCGTGGCTTTCACCCCTGCGGCCTGCTTCAGCTCGCTCTGATGCATCGCCGTCCACGCCATCACCTTCAGCGACCTGTCAGGACTATCGGTGTGAGTGTTAAGCGTATGGGTGAACGCAACGCGCTCGGAGGTGAGGGCGTCTTTATCGTGCAGATAATAGAGCCCTGCACCTTGAAAGGAGGCCCCCCCAGGGCCGACGCGGGGGATCATAGCTCGATCATCTTATCGAGAAGTTGATCCACCTTGGCCAACGCCGCCTCAAGGCCGTCCGGCATGTAGCCGGTTTTGTTGGCCACGCGCGCAAGCTGATTGAGATTAACCCCGATACGGCGAAGCTGATCGACGGTCTCAAAATCTGCTGCTGCGCCATGCTGCACCACCACCTCGCCAGAGAGGGCGGAACGACGGAGAAACTCGGACGATGACAGGCTTGCCCCAGCCGCGCGCAGAAGAAATTCTGCGTGCTCGGCGGGTGAGACGCGCGCTTTAATCCATTGCGCGCGTTTGTCATTCGTCTGTTTCTTCGGTCGTGCCATAGCTCCTCTCTCTGCCAAGCATATTTGCTTGGCTGGTGTGGCATGCCGCCAGGGCGCGACATCGGTTCACGATGATCGTCTGCCCGTGGCGCGCCGTGTCCCTGGACGCGGCTTTAGCCCTGGGGTTTGGTTTCAGGAGGGGGGTGGGAAGTGACCCCCCTAATCCTGACCAGATCGGCGCGTTTGCGTCGAGTTTTTGTCCAAGCGAATTTTATATTCGTGACACAAAAACATATCTGGCTACTCTACTTATTGTAACACTTACCATAAAACGCACCCGATTTTCCAGAACTTTCTGAAATCAGACAAAAGCACGGTTCGCCTATAGCGAACCCAACCTCAAAAGAGGTTGAGCTGCTGTGTTTGCTGTTGGTAGATTTTCCATGCAGGTTTTGCCGCCTCAACCTCAAGCCAATCCGTGACCATCGCTTGCACTTCGAGCAAGGTGAGTACGGGATCAACTGGCGGAAAGAAGTGTGACTTGTAGCCGGTTTCTGTTATTGGCAACGGTTCGCCATCAATGGCTTGCACCTCAACATGGTCGATATGTTCGCTCCATCTGGGCGTATAGGAAAGCCGAACCTCTCGGCCTTCCCATGTGAATATGATCACCTGCGTCATTAGTATTCCTCCGCTAGAAGGATCGTCAGGACACGGCACGTTTTGGACGGGTCGCACGGGTTTTCACTGCCCATCTTTTTGTCACGATCATAATAGTCGATCTTCCAGAACACCTTGTCGGCCTCGTAGTGATCAAACGAACCAAAGTCATGTTCGCCGTAAGGATCATTGCCATCCGAGAAAATCTCGAAGTTCTGCACTTCGGCTATGATGTCAGCTTGTGCCTCTTCAGACAGCGCGAGAATGCCAGGTGTCAGAAATACATCACCGCCGATAAGCGTGCTTCGAAAACGGTCGTTCATCCGTGCTATAATTGAGCTGCTCATAATGCACCTCCCTGATCTTTGCTATCCACGGGGGTTATAAAGATCACGCCCTGGCGTTGTGTAAGTTCAATCGGGATAATGTCGAGCTGAAGGATACCGCCGATCTTGCCGTTCTTGCGGGGCCAGACTGCGCCGATCTCCTTTGGTCGCGCGAGCTCGTCGCGGCCTTCACTGTCTTGCCCTGTAATGCGCGCAAACGATACGCGATAAAGGGGAAGGGTTTTTTGGTTTCTGTTGTTCATGGGATTGCTCCTTTTGTTTTCTGAGCTGGTTCATTCCAGCCGATGCGGACAAAAGATCGGATCGCTCAAGCTGTGCGGGTCATGGCCAACACGGGAGCGAAGCGAACGGAGCGGGCAGGCCATTGACGCGAGGGCAAAGCCCGTCACGCGGCGCATCCGATAGAACGCATAAATCTGGCTGAAATGGACTGGTGCAGGGCAAATAGGACAGTGCTGACAGGACCACTCCAACCCGCTATAATACGCGGAAAATCGTGATAAATTGAAAAGGGTCAACGCATGGGTAAAACTGAAAAGCGCGTCTCAAGCGAAGGCGTCACCCCAGACCGCAACGCAACGAACCCAGCATCGTCTGGCTCCTCGCCTGACCTTAACGCGCTGCACTATGCCGATAGGCGTCGAGGTGCAGCCGTGGCGCGCAGTGAGGCAATTAAAAACAGAACAAAATCCCCAGGTCATGGCCGCGAAGAACGGGAAAGATAGTCACTCGCCGTTTAGGCAGCCCCGTTTGATGGGGTTAAACAGAGTTGGGCGGTTAGGTTAGCTCGCGCAAATCCGATCCATCCACGGCCTGCGTAAGGCTCAGAAGCGCAGCTTCCTTCGCAACGGCATTTCGTCCGATCCGGGCCGAAACGTCTCCCAGATATTTCCCATAGAATGCAAACTCTTCATTGGGTAGGCTCGTGAGTACAACTTTTGCCGATAAATCAACCAGTTTGAGAGCAATCATGTATGGGTCCATGCCGCTTGTTGCCAGTTCACGAAGGGCTGGGTCTAGCGCCTGGACAAAGCGCGCGTCGTTCTCTGCTTCAATCATATGGTCTCTAATCTTGTCACAATTCATAATAGGCACCTTAAAATATGTTTTAAAAACAATATTATAACACGTATCCTAGGAGGAGCGCAAAAATGGCCGATAGCCACAAAGAACGGGAAAACAAAGTATTCCGAGAAGAAATGACCAAACAGAAAGATGCCCAGGCCGAGAGGGATTTTCTGAAAGATAAATCTATTGGCAGGGCCAACACCCCGCGTCCTACAGATGCATACATCGACCAGAGCTTGGGGAAATCAACGAACCACATGGAACAAGCCCAGGTGGCGGGCCAAAGGACTGATAAACGCATGAATCAGGAAGAAGCGCTTGCAGATCGGCAGGAAGCTTTGAAACGCTCCGTTCGAGCACATGAAAAAGATCGCGGCCTGGCAAGAGCGAAGCGGTTGGCTGAGCGCGCACAAAATGCCCCTAAAAGGGATCGCGGTGAAATTGAACGGTAGGCAGGTTTGAAAAGACTAAGGGAAAAAAGAAAAGCACTCGCCGTTTAGGCAGCCCCGTTTGATGTGATCAAACAGGGGGCAAGGCAAGAGTAGCGCGCTTCGATCCCCTCAAGCGCTGTCCTCGTCGCCCAAAAGCTCCTGCGGGATCGCTTGACCGGCTCTACGCTAGAAAGCGTAAAAAGCTACATACTCGTTGCTTTCAAGCATTCAAAACGATCATCCTCCCCCAAGTAAATTATCTCTCCTGACCTTCTAATATCGTTAGGGATTGGAGTTGTAGGGGCTGGAAGAATACCATTGATTACCTCGATCATCTTGTCGCGCATTTCACCGTTCATAGGCACAAATTCATCATGATTCAAAAGCCGCTTGCTGGTCATATTGGAAAAATGGGTTCTGAAGTTCTCTATTGTGAAAGCGTTCTCTGTCGCAGACCAATCATGCTCCACAACATATTTAAGATCTACACCCTCATTATAAAAGGTCATAGAATAAATTCTGACGCCTTTTCCACCTTCCATAAGTATCTGAAAAAATGAAAGGTGCATGTTTTTGCCTTCCCAATATGGGTGGCGATCTTCACACACCCACGGGCCATTTTGTGTAAAATACTCGTTCGCAAAAGCGGTTACAGGGCTGAACAAGAAGAGGGCAGAAATAAGAGTTTTTTTAAGCATGTATGATATTCACCTTATATAGGAGTTTTTGTCCGTTATATTTTGCCACTTACAGCGTTTGAAATATGGAACGAACCCCGCATACACTGAACTGCCCATACTCATAGCGTCCATAATGGTGATTTGTCGCCATTTTGAAAGCCCCTTCATCTTTCCAGAACAATACTTAAACACTTCCGATTGGAGGGACCACGATCTATAGTCTCTCAAAGTACCTGCTCGGCCCCTGGCCTCCTCGGGCACTTGACCCGAAACATCCCCAGGGACACCAAGAGACGTGAACGAATTAACCATCCATACCGAAACCTCACCCAATCGGTCATTGGGCACAGCCGCCTGGGCAACGCCTTCGGATGTTGCAGCCCAAACATTCCAGCCCGGCGATTTATGGCTATCGCGAAGCGCTGATGCTGAAGAAAACCCAATCGGGTTCGATGACGATCGCCACGTTCTGCTTGTGGGCGGCAGTCGGGGCGGCAAAGGTACTTCGATAATCATCAACAACCTTTGCCTCTGGAAAGGCTCAGCCGTTGTTATCGACCCTAAAGGTGAAAACGCGATCATCACCGCGCGCCGCCGAGGAAACGGCTCAGAATACTGCCAAGGGCTCGGACAGCGCGTCTATATTCTCGACCCCTTCAACATCGTCTCTCGCGACGACGATGATTTCGCAGACCTAAAGGCGCGCTTTAATCCCCTTGATGCGATCGATCCCGAAAGCGATGAAGCGCTTGATGAGGCCACAAGGCTTGCAGACGCCATTGTCGTCATCCAATCGCAAAGCGATCCTTTCTGGGAAGAGTCCGCGCGCACCCTGATCCGAAGCATCATTCTTCATGTGCTCAACGATCCGCACTATGACGGAAAACGTAATCTTGTCACGGTACGCCGTTTGATTGCCCGCGGGGATTGGGAAAGCGTTGAGCTCCTGGAAGAAGCGGGAGAGGAAGATATTCCGTCTCCCTTTGAACTCCTTTTTGAAGGAATGCGTCGCAATCCGTCCTATGGGGGCGTCGTTGCTGCGGCCGGTCAGTCCTTTGGATCAATGGCAAACAACTCGCCCAAAACCTTTGAGAGCGTGATCCAGGTAGCCAACCGAAATACGGAATTCATCGACAGCCCTGGAATGCAACGATGTCTAGAAGCGTCCGACTTCGATCTTCGGTCGCTGAAAACTGACCCCAAAGGAGTGACTCTCTATCTTTCACTGCCACAGCGTTTCATGAATACGCACTTTCGGTGGCTGCGTTTGTTGACGACATTGACCATCACCGAAATGGAACAAACGCCTGGGCAACCAGCCTCGGGGCATCGCGTACTTCTGATGCTCGATGAATTCGCCGGTCTCAAGAAGATGGAAATCATCGAAAGTGCTACGGCGCAAATTGCGGGCTATGGTGTAAAGCTTTTGATCATCGTGCAATCTCTCGTCCAGCTCAAAGAGACCTACGAAAAGAATTGGGAAATTTTCCTTGCCAATGCGGGCCTAAAACTCTTCTTCAACAATGATGATAGCTTCAGCCGCGACTATATCTCAAAGTATCTCGGTGAAACCGAAGTCAGGCGTGCGACGAGCTCTTCGGGTTTCACGGAAGGGGTATCTGACTCGATCAGCAGATCAACTGCCTACGGGTCCAACTCATCGCGGTCTATTGCAAGTAAGCGAACCGGTTTCTTTATGAGTGACGATACAATTACTCGATCGGTCGGAAGCAATTTTTCCTCAACATCATCGGATTCAAAAACCACCAACACGAGCCGCAATTCTGGCACATCCGAGGCTGTTCATAAGCGGCCACTAATAACACCCGATGAAATCGGGCGCTTCTTCGCACGCGTTGATGATACTAATGACCCATCCTATCCTGGGCTCGCGATTGCTGTGGCTTCAGGTAAACAGCCAATGGTTCTCCGAAAAGCAAACTATTTTGAGGATCGTGACTTCAGAGGGTGCTTCGATCCTCATCCCGATCATACACCGCCCCCAAAGCTCCTGGACCTGAAACAACACCTCCTAATCGAAGAGAAAGAAATCGCGTTACGCCGTGAGGAAGCCGAAAAGGCAGAAAATCTTCGCCAGAAAGAAATAGTCCAAGAGCAACGCAGGGCTGAAAAGCTCCACCGCGCCCAAATGCGAAAGAAGAAGGCGAAGCGGATCAGCACCATCATACGAAAGGGCATCGCCATTATTATTGGCCTGGTGGCACTGTTCTACCTACCGGCAGTTTTGGCTCATGAGATTGCAGACAAGAAAGAGCTGGGCCTAGGGGCTTTCAGTCTCACACATGCGTTTCAAAGTTTTCCCTATACAGATTTCAGCTACGCTCTTGATCGGTTTTTTGATGCGGCAATATTCACCGCCATTGCAGCCGGTATTATCGGCATCATAATTGCTTGGGCGGATCGCGATGTTTAAACGCAGTCTCACACGCGGTCAGCGGATTTTGTGGCGCATCACAAGGCCACTCCTGGTTCTATGGCTTTTCCTAGAGTTCTTCCGCTCACTCATACCAGTTATCTACAGCAAGCTCCCAATCGGCTTTCGCGAGTTCATGTTTGACGGATACATCGACCTTTGGAACAATTATGTGCACAGTGCACTCACCGAATGGCTCGACCACATACCAACCTGGGATGCGGACGAAACAAAAATATTCGTGGCCCTTTGGGGCATCGCTTTTTTTATACTTGCCCGTGGGGCGCGTAAGAAAAACCAACGGCAAAGGGAGCGGCGTGTGGAGGATCGGGAAAAGATCGAACGTGAAGACTACCGCTCTCCGTGAGAGGCAAAATCGTCCTGAATGATATCCAGGCGGACATGTTGATATGCGGTCATGCTACCCCGGATTGCCGCATCCATGCAGTCCCGGATTTGCGCCTCAAACGACATCTTGCGAGGATCGTGAAACTCACAAGCAAGCTGGTACGCGATATCAATCGTTTCTTGCTCCGAACCAGAGCCATCATTGCGTGCTAAAAACGCCATCATCTCCCAAACCCGCTGACGTAAAGTAATGATACGATCTATGCCGTCGGGAAATGTAAGTCGTCTAGAAACTAACTGGTTTGAGTGATCTAATCTTGGAGCTGAAATATATTTAAGCATATGTTTATTATATGATGTTTTTCGCTCACGAAGCAAATTTCAGCGTTCCTTATCCCCGCGTCCCTTCTCATGAGAGTGTTCGGAGCCACGTCTTTCTATCGCTGATTCTTTAAGCTCACGAGCCCGATCCAGCTTCGCCGCTTTATCATCCTTTGCCATACGCTCACCATGCGCTTGCCGATCAGGGCCACTTCGCACATGGTTCGGAGGCTTTGGCTGCATTCCTGGGGCGCTCTGCTTAACTTGCTCTGATCCGCGTTGATCTTGCGGGAGTTCTTTTTGTTTTTCTTGTTGAATCTGGCGAGCTTTTTCAAAAGCCGACGCGGCTTTATCTTTATTTTGTTTTTCCCAGTCGGTTGGGCCCATGGCCATAGTATAACCTGTGTGCTGCTACACATGTAGTTTACATAATAACCCGTAAAAAAAGAACCCCTCGCAAAACCTTTGCAGGTTTGGCAGAATTCTGCCCCTGTATCTATCTTACACCCCATAGGGTCGAAGCGCCGTCCGATAAATATCGCATGATTGCATGCAATGCGCGTTTCATCGGAACCTGGGCGGAAAGTAGGGGGCGGCCTAAGCCGTTCCCTTTTCTTGGTCAAGCAACCATGTTGTGGCTTGCGATGCCTTAGCGGCGGCGGCGAAGATCGCCTTCTTGTCGTTCTTCAGCACGGCCAGCCAGTTCTTGATATAGCAGGCATGATCTTCACGCGGTTCGGGTGTGATACCGAGATCGGCACAAAGGAAAGCTGCGCCAAGTTCGGCGATAAGCTCTTCGATCGCATAAGCTTCATTGCCAAAGCGCCCTGAAAGATCACGGTCGAGCCGTTTCTTTCCGCCTGACCAATGCACGAGCTCATGGTTTAGAGTCGAGTAGTAAGCTTCGGCCGGTGTGGTCGTATCGGTGCCAGTGAAGCGACGGCGTTCGGGCATGCGGATCATATCCACCGAAGGGATGAAGCAGGCACGATCCCCGCCCTCTTCGATCTTTGCGCCCGTGGCAGCGGCGAATTTCTCGGCGCGCTTAATCGGGTCAAAGGCGGGTTCTTCTGGAAGTTCTTCGGCCTCGGTCTCGAAACCCTCCACTTGGCCGGCGTTGAAAACGCGGCTCGCACGGGCAATCCTGCGTTCACCGATCTCGGTTTCTCCGGTTTGCTCATTCACATCTTCGACTTCAAAGGATTTGTAAAAGATGACGAGCGAGGATTTTTCTCCCTTGCGAACTTGGCAGTCCTTCTCCTGCCATTGGCGATAAGTGCCCCAGACGTTGGAAGGGAATTCGGATGCCAGGGCAGACACCCACAAGCTCACGATATTGATGCCGTTATAGGGGTTCTTCGAGGCGACGTTGACAGGGCGGGCAAAACTGTCGCCGTTGTTCTTGATCCAGGGAAGCCGGAAATCTCCGGCGGTTTCGATCGCATCGACAATACGGTTGGTGATCTCCTGATGGACATCAAATTTCTGTTTGCTGCGGGGCATGATTTTTCTCCTCTTCGCCTTTTGAAAGCCGCAACCATCGCGGCCTGATGGCAACCGAAGAGGCAGGGACAAACAGCCCTTGCACCCCGAAGGGGCGGGCGAAGCGAAAAGACGGCGCATGCCGTTGCCAGGGCTGATGGGCTCTGCCAGGGCTGCCAGTAAGAAGGCCGTAATGGTGAGGATCAAAGGTTTGGCGAAAGGAAGATGACTGCTCGCACCTACCTTCAGAATATGGCCATGATCAGGGGATCAGCGTTTGCATTGTTACTTGATGCGAGAGATCGTCGAACGGGAAACCCCGAGAACACGGGCAATCTCGGCGTTGTCCTGCCCCTTGCGGCGCATCTTCAGAGCCACATCGCGCTGATAGGTCGAAAGCTTTGGGGGTCTGCCCATCCGCCTGCCTGCACGTCTGGCACGTTCGCGACCTTCGGATGTCCGTTCCGCAATCAAGGATCGCTCGAACTCTGCAAGTCCGCCCAGGACAGTGAGAATGAGCTTACCGGTTGGCGTGGTCGTGTCTGCCCATGCATCCGTGAGCGCCTTCAACTTCGCGCCTCTGGTTTCGATCGTGTGGACGATATCCAGAAGATCGCGCGTTGACCGTGCAAGCCGATCAAGCCGCGTCACGATCAGCACATCGCCACCGGTGAGGGCATCGAGGGCTTTCTTCAACTCGGGACGATCTGACCTTGCCCCGCTCACCGTCTCCCTGAACACCCGATCGCACCCTGCCGCGCCAAGCTGTTCAAGCTGAGCATCGAGGGTTTGGCCAGAGGTAGAAACGCGCGCGTAACCGATCAAATTCATGCGCCCATTATGCACGCGATTTATGCACGCGCCAAGCCTTTGATTTCATTGGATCGAATTAGGCGTGCAAAAGTCTTGATTTATGCACGCGCCACAATCAAGCTACTTGCTCTTGACGAGCGATAATCCCTGCTGCCCAAGATTCAAGAACGGCAATCTCAGCCTCAATTTCATCTGGCGTCGGCAATCTTTGATTGAGCTCTCCTGGCTGGCTGTGCAGGAGTTGCGAGCAACGACCATAGGCTTCGCGCATATCGTGGCAGTCTTGTTCTTGCAGGACGGTAAGGCGAATTAATCCGTCTGTCTGCACCTTCTTTGCCAGTCGCTTAATAACCGGCGATACCGCGTCTTCAACGGCTCGCTCCCATGCCTCGCGTAACTGCTCTGAAAACGAACGAACCTCACGTCGCCAGTTCGCCTGATCGCCGCGCTCATGATGTATTTTCACATTCCCTAGGTGATTTCGCATCTGCGTGACCACTTTGTGGACGGGCAGAACATTGGCAGGTGGTTCCGTGTTGCAGAAGCCAGCAGCATCTCTGCCCCGACTAACAACCCGGTAGGCAATCGGTATTGCCGCGCGATCTCGCGTTTCCCGACTGGCTTCCTCCAGCAACACTAGAAAGGCAATGTCATGCGTGAAAATTATAACCTGCCGTTTCAGGCTCTCTATTGCCAATCTTTCCGCAACCCTGTCCCTGTGAATGTGGTCAAGTGATGAAACGGGATCGTCAAATACGATGCCCGAAGATGTTTCGAGCGTGGACAAGTCAGCGAGGAATGCAGCCAAGGCAACGCAGCGATGCTCACCCTCGCTCAATATTTTGCCGACTGGCTCATCTGGCTGGCTTATCATGCGAACATGGAACAGGGGTATCCCGGCGGAAGTGCGGGCATGTTTCAGCTCTATGGCGTGTTGTTCGGCGATACCAAGCCGTGCGACCTCCTGCGCGAAACGGGCTCGAAGCCTGTCGGTTACAAGTCGCGTCGCAAGGTCTGCACTTAGAGTGGTGATCTTGTTGGTTGCCGTAGTTTTCTGCACTGTCTTGAGGTCAGCAACGGCTTTCAGTCGCTTAATCTGTTCCAGCACATCAGTTTTGACCGTACCTAGCCATTGGCGGGCAGCCAGCTCGTTATGCTCGGCTATTAGGGCTTTCCTCTCCGGCGAATCCTTCGCGGCCAAAAAGCCACTCGCCCGTGTTTCCAGCCCTTGTGCAAGCGCGGTCATTTCTGCATCCGGCACCGCGACCGCCGGGGTCTGAATGTCGGCATCCTCTATCCCGACTGTCTTGAGGATCGAGCGCAACCGCCACACATTCATGACAGCGGAACGCTTGACAGTCTTGGCCAGTTCTTCATCTGCCAAGTTATCCCGGATCAGAGATACGATTGCCTGAATATCCTTCATGGATATACGTGTTTCCTGCATCGCTGAGCGGGCGGCAACATAGGCGTTGCGTGCTTTGTCCTCACGCTTCTTGCTCTCATCCAATACAAAGGATTCAAAGCGGCTCAAACGCTCTGACGCTTCGGGGCTCAATTCCTGATGGCATAGGACGCACCGGGCATCATCGCCGGTGACGGGAAATTCCTGTTCAGGAAATGCCCTTTCATTGGAATAGGTGCGGGCGGCGTCCCAAAGGGATCGCCACACATCTGATCCAACTTCAGGCAACGGCTCATCTGAAAATAGGTCTGCCGACACCAAGGCAGAAGCTGCGCGGGCTGTCGCATGGGCTTCGTACAGTTGGCTAAAGGTGGCATTGCTTGCATCATTGACTGCGTTCGCCAGCTTGCTCAGGCGTTCCTTTGCCTCGTCTATCTGCACCTTCTGCGTTTGAAGCTGGCGGGCAACCCGCGCCGGGTCGTTCGCAAGGTCGACGGCAAGGGTCTTCAGTCGTGCTTCATCGGCTTCAAATAGTCCTGCCAGTTCCTCCACTTTTGCATCCGTGGTGTTGGTAGACAGGCCGGACAGAAGTTGTCCTACTTCTGTATCCGGTGCCCCTTCAGGATTTTTCAGGATCGCAGGCGTCTGGTTCTCGATCACCCTGATTTCAGCTTCCAGCTTACCCTTGATCTCTTTGCAGGTTTCGGCCAGCGCGGCCATGATCCGCAGGGGCAAGGGGGTATAGGCTAGGTCATTGGTGGCATCCACATGGACAGCCGCCGTGCGGCTATCAAAGACACTGATTGCTGTCAGTCTGGCATCTGCTGCGGCTCCTTGCTTCCACGCAACAGACTGATTCTGCCCGCCTATGCGAAAACCGACTTCGGCCTGCGGGGTTCCCCGCTGTGCAGCATAGATGTTCGGCAGAACGATATCATCCTTCGGCAACCGAGCGCGACACGCCTGCTTCAAAACACGGGCATAACCCGATTTACCCGCTCCGTTGTCGCCATAGATCACGGTCAGGCCGGTCTTGTTGAATGATAGGGTTTCACCGGGTTGCAGGGCATTCACATTCTGTAAATTGTGCAACTTGGAAAGCGACACGTCCACATTCGATGCAGCCGGATCGCGGATATGATCGGCTGTAATGGGACTGCCTTCCTTTTCCCCTTTGCAAATTTCCAGCAAGTCATCTAGGTCGGACTGCCCCAACTTGTCCTTACTACACAACCGACGCAAGGCATCCCGTTGCCACGCAGGACAGTCAGCTGACCAAGTGACAATCTCTGAAAGCACCTGTGCTTCGGATGAAGCACTACCTTCAGCAATTGCCGGATCAAAGGGCAAGTTTTCGCTACTCATAACGCTACCTTTCTTTCAGACACGCGCCTTGCGGATCGTAGACATAGCCTGAAATCGTCCCATCCTTTATCCGCTCAACCGCTTCCTTGATCACAAACAAAGGCACAAGAAACCACTCGCGCGGCATTACAGGTCGCCCGAAACGATCCATGATCTCGATTTCAAGTCGTGCGGGTTCAAAAATACGGTGGATCAGATTTTCAAGCTTCGTGCGGTTGATGTTATAGAGCTCATATTTCGCTACGACTTCGACATTTGCCATTAGGAACGTTGGTTGTAGGTGCGCACCCGCAATGCGTTTTTCCACGTTCATATTGGTGACGCCGATCTTATGCACCAGGTCACGGTTTTCCGCTACAAGCGGGTGATCCGACTTGCTCCGAAGGACATAGATCGTCCCGCTAGCCTCATCACCGTCGATGGTCTGATCGGAAAACAACGGACCGGCAGTCGGCTCGGTGATCCGTCTACCCGCATCATCTTTGTTCAAGGCACGCTGAAGCGAGCGCATGAGCATGTTGCTCTCTGTCCCATTGTCAAAAATCACGCGCAATCTTGCGTCGGTGCGCCCATGCTCCGTGGTGGTAATTTCACCCTTTTCAGCAACATAGGCTTTTTGCCCACTGACAATGAAGAAACGGCCTTTTTCGATCTCGGCTTTCATTTCAAAGGGTCTGGTTTCGCGCAGTCCAGTATTCAGTTCTTTCTGCACTTGCTCAAAGAGCGGCTTGAACGTCTCAAAATCCTCACACCTTTCGCGGTTCGCAACATCTTCGGCTGCTTTCTTCTCAGCAGTCGATCGGACGTGCTTCAGCTCTGTGATGGGCGAAGTTTCCACTTCGATTCCGAGTTCTGCCAGCAACGCATCATCGTCAAGCTCTTCAGTGTCAATCGATGTAGCCTGAACTGATCCCGCCAAAAGCCCTTGATGATCGAGAGGTTCAACCAGATCACGGCATTCTTGCTGCTCACGGATACGATCCAAGCGAACGGCATAAAGGCGCTCAAAGATGTCCCCCGTTTCGCCATGTTGCGGTGCGCTCCCATGTTCTTCGGTAAAGCGCTGTATCTCTTCAAAACCGGCAATGATGCGCTCTTCGCGCGGGGTGCGACTAACGGCCTTCTTTGTCTCAACCTCAACGCCCAGCTCGGCCAGAAGGGCATCATCTTCCTGGGTAAACTCCTTAGCCATTGGCAGCCTCCTGCTTCATGCGCGCAAGGTATGCCACGCCTTCGGCCATTTTCTTTTCCCAAGCATCGGGCGATGTAATCGAGGGAAGCCGCCCGCGTTCTTGTTTGAACTTCACGGCACGCCGCGCCAGATCACGCGCGTCTTCGGGTGAGAGTTGAACTTTTTTGGCTGAAATAACGGCCGCAACCTGCTTGAGGCTTTCCTCACTCATCGTTTTAGCCAAGATAGCGTAGGCTTCGCCGAAGGGGTTAATTCGGTCGATCAGATCAATATCGAGATCACGCACGTCCATCGCAAATTTCCGCACGCCATCGATAAGCGCGGTATTTCCTGTCGCCTGGGCATCATCCTCAGTTGAAAGAGCAATCTCTTTGGCCTTCTGGGTCAGATTCAAGGCTGCTATCGCATGCTGACGCACCGCCTCCTGATCATCTGCGTCCAGTTCAGGAAACTTGGCTCCAACAATTTTACCCATACGCACTTGCGTCAGCTCTTCTGCCAATGTCTCGCCACCGGCGTGATCACCATCAAATAAGCCGCGCTCAAGTGTCTGCTTATCCTGAACAAACGCGGTGATAACCTCGTTCAAGTCCTCCTGGCAGATGCGCTCGGCCTCTTTGCTCTTCGGCTCCGCAAGCCCTTTTATCTCGATCTGGAATTGGCCGCTTTTTTCATTGAACCCAACATTTGTTCTCTCTGGGTCATAGCCACCTTCGCCATAGTCAAAGCCTTCAACGGGGGAACTCTGCGGTGTTTTCGGGGTGAAGTTGAAACGAGGGGCAAGAACTTGCTCCATAAGCAAGCTGGCTGCTATCGCCTTTAGCGTATCGTTTACCGCTTCGGTGACAGCAGCTTCGGCAGCATCAGGTTCAGCGATCAGATTGGTGAAACGGGCACGGCTTTTCCCTTCGGCGTCACGAGTTGCACGACCGATGATTTGCACGATTTCAGTCAGGCTCGCCCGATAACCGACCGTCAACGCATGCTCGCACCAAATCCAGTCAAAGCCCTCCTTGGCCATGCCCAAGGCGATGATGATGTCCACATGATCACGGTTGTTTTTCTCCGTGGGGTCTTTGAGCGCGGCTGAAACCTTATCTCGTTTCACCGCCTCATCGTCCACCAAATCGGCGATCTTCAAAATCCGTCCTTCGGGTGTCTTCACAAGCTGAAAGCCGGTCTTCGGGTCTGTGCCCTGCCAGTCGCCAAGCGCGTCGATAATGTGCTCGACCTCCTTGTGCTTGTCCTTTGTGCTTTCACGGGAGTTTACGTTCGGAATATGAAGGATCGTCTTTTCGTCAGGATTGAGCACTTCCAAGATGCTGTCGGCGTAAGAACCGGAATAGAAGAAATACCCAATATCGAGCGTTTTCAGGTATTTGTAACCGTTCAACTGCTCATAGTAGGTGTAAGTGATGGTATCAAACTTAGCCTCATTTTCTGGCAACAAGATTGGAACAGCATCGCCGCGAAAATAGCTGCCGGTCATTGCAACGACATGCACGCGATCACGGGCGATGAACTCATTGAGTTGCGATCCCAGAATACTGTCTTCGCTCGCTGAAACGTGGTGGAACTCGTCCACGGCAATCAGCCGATTATCAAACGCTTCCACCCCAAGTTTTTCCACGGCAAAGCGGAACGTGGCATGGGTGCAGACCAGAATGCGATCTTCGCTTTCAAGGAAAGCCCCGACTGACTTAACCTTGCCACCATCTGTGCCAGGTGAATTACAGAGGTTCCATTTCGGCTTAACCTCCCAATCTGCCCAAAAGCCGAAATTGCTGAGCGGTTCGTCGTTGAAACTCGCGCCAATGGTCTTTTCCGGCACCGCTACGATCGCCTGCTTCACGCCCTGGTTTTCCAACTTGTCGAGCGCGATGAACATCAGCGCGCGGCTTTTGCCCGAAGCAGGCGGAGATTTGATCAGAAGATACTGCTCACCCCGCTTCTCAAAAGCGCGCTCTTGCATCGCCCGCATGCCAAGCTCGTTGGATTTGGTCGAGCCGCCGGTTTGAGCGTAGGTTACTGAAACGGAGGGAACGTTTTTCATACTAGTCATCGGCTTATGCTTTCATTCTCGAATTGGTCGTGTTCAAAACTTTTGTGGTCATCTTCATATAGAGCTCAAAGAGCTTTTCCAGCCGCTCGGTGTCGTTGCGGAAATGGCGGCCGATGTAGATGCGCTCAAGCACCTCGTCGTTGCGCTCATGCGCGGCGCGCAGGTCGTCGGGCATCTTCTCAGGATTATAGAGGTCGGCGATGGTGGCGGGGAAATGCGCCTCTCGCGCCAGAAGGATGTCTTCAGCACAACGGGTCATGTCGGCCTTGTTCTTCTCGGTCAGCTTGGGGATTGGGAAGGTGTTCCAGCCAAGAGTGTTAGAGTACCTATAACGGGTCTCTAGCTTACCACAGACGGTTGCTACCCAGACTAAGTGCAATCGGGACGCAACGATCGCCATGCACCATAAATCAGCATCATAGATCGCATAGGCTGCATTCGATACAATGCCACCCTTCGGCAACAACCCCACGGGCAAATAGGGCCGCGTTTCACTAGAATGAATCGGAATGATAATCGAGCTTTCGCCAGGCGATCCTTGAATTTGACGGAAGCGATGTCCGAACTTAGCCGCACCTCGCGTTTCTTTTGCCTTACTAGCAGCTCGAAATTCTTTCACGGCGTCAAAACGAGTTTGAAGGGTGGGAACTGCGGAAGCAACGCTTATGTCGCCATCCTCAACCCAGACACAAACTCTTGGTGAAGCTTTAATGAATTCTTCAGAACCAAAATAAGGTCGCAAGAAATCCGCTGCATTTGCATCTAGTCGAATGATCTCCCGAGCCTCATCAGAAGACATTATTAAGTTTCCACCATCGGTAGGCTTGTTCCCCCAATACATTACTGGCCGATCAGGAAGCGGCTTTGATAGTGCCTCGATGTAAATATCTTTGGAAGGAACAAGATACGCACTCAGGTTGGCCACTTCCGTTTCCATGGTTTGACCATCTGCGGAAATCTCAAACAACCGCTTTGAGCGTCCTTCGATATTAGATATCCCAATAATTACAACAGTGACGCCCGCATTGTTGGCCGCCAAGTTGCTCCAACGGAAAGATGAATGCGCGAAGAAAATCTCTGTATCTCTGCTCAACACCAAAGGCCAGAACATGGGAACCTGCTGACCTTGGCAAATTGAATTTGTAGACACGAACGCCACTTTAGACGGTTGCTGCTGCATGTATTCGTATGCCTTCCAAAACCACCCCATGACGTAATCAAATGACTTCCAATATCTGGTATGATTCTCAAAAAGCGCTTTTAGATCAGACTTTTGTTCTGCTGTTTGTGAGCTAAGACCCGCATAAGGTGGGTTGCCGCAGATATAGGTCTCGCCACCTTCGTTCTCGAAGTCGATCTGCGCCTGGTCTAGCGGCGCATGGAACAAATCATCGGCATGATGCCTCACGCCCGTCCCCGTGGGCGGGCAGATACTCAACCAGTCAAGTCGCAGAGCGTTGCCGCAAGT
>MAAC01009504.1_pt1 | contig 22620 bp, 22 predicted proteins | sample 1115981 | NCBI WGS metagenome assembly MAAC01 (sample SAMN04961126, study PRJNA320927) | seawater metagenome | isolation source: sample BD02T64 sea water enriched with oil for 64 days | place: USA:Gulf of Mexico | collected 2013-07-27
TGATTCTTCAATAGTAACATCATCAATTTCCACATTTTCATCACCTTTAAATCGCTCGATAATGATGGTTTTTAAATATTTATTATTACTCATATTGCCCTCTTTAAAATTTCATATGTACATTTAAATATGCCAAATTGGCATATTTAAATGTACACGAAAAAGTAGATGTCTTAAAAGACATCTACTTAACTCTTTCTTCTTCTAAAACATCTACTCTGAGTTGTTCTAGATACTCTTTTGGTAATCGTCCAGTAATTACTCCTGGCAAATACCCTTTTACAGAGATAAAGTATGAATACACCGTCTCAAATGTAAAAAACGAAATAATTGCACTTCCCATAAAATGCATAAACAATAAAAATCTTTTCACCTGTATGGTTTGGGCATAAGTTTCAGTTGTAGGATGGATATACCAAATAATAAATCCACTCACCACAAGTAAAGTACTAAACGCCACAAAAGAATAATAATTGATTCTGTCCATGTGTTTATATTTTCCTCTTAAGAAAAACTTTTTCCACATTTTTGAACTGGGTCTTACAAAAAACTTATGATCTTTAAAAGCAATTACAGTGATAAGAAACCAAACAGGAATCCAACCAATACCTGCTAATTCGTGAGTTGACCTCATAAACCTAGCCAATTCACCTCCACCAGTTATATTTCCAAAAGTAATTGAAAAACCAGTGATAAATAAATAAATCATAAATACAATATTGAGTAATATTACAGCTCTTTGAAACACAGAATAAACCAACATTGAGTCTTCTTTATTGGTAACCTTGGCTTGTTTTCGTCCTTTTGCTATGATAAACATAGTTAAAAACAGTAAAAACTCAACCAAAAATACAATAGGAAGTAAATGTTGTCTCTCTTCAAATGCACGTACTACTTCAGGCGCAATTGATTCATATTCTGGACCAAACAGCATTACATTACCTTGTTCATGATGAGATAAACTCTCAAAGGGAACAACTTGTCCAGTAAAATTACCTTGCACTATTTGCAATAAAAATTTAAACACATAATCTAAATCTGCAATGGTGGCAAGCCAAAAATACCAATAGGTTAACACAAGAAATAAGAACCCTATAATTAAATAGGGTCTCATTTCATTTATTGTTAATTTGTTATTTTCCATATGCCTTATCCCAACCATATGGTGCAGCTTGTGCTCCATGACCTGCTGATAAAACTCTTTCTCTAAAGATATTAGAAACACTTCCAGCATCTCCAACTAATAAAGCTTTGGTAGAACACATAGCAGCACAAACAGGAACTTTTCCTTCTGCGATTCTATTTTGTCCGTATAGTTCTCTTTCTTTATTAGAGTTAGTCTCTTCAGGACCACCAGCACACATAGTACATTTGTCCATAACGCCTTTGGTACCAAAAGCACCATCTTCAGGAAACTGAGGTGCTCCAAAAGGACAGGCATATAAACAATAAGCACAACCAATACATTTCTCTTTTGAATGTAAAACAATTCCATCTTCTCTGATGTAAAAACAATCAACAGGACAAACTTCTTCACATGGTGCATCTGTACAATGCATACATGCAACTGATAAAGAAAACTCTAAACCAATTTTTCCTTCATTAATTGTTACAACTTTTCTTCTGTTAACGCCAACAGGTAACTCATGCGCTTCCGCACAAGCAACTGAACATCCATCACAATGGATACATCTGTTTTCGTCACAATAAAACTTCATTCTTGCATCAATACTCATATCCTACCCCTATACTCTTTCTACTCTACACAATCCACCTTTTGTTTCGGGGATTTGAGTAACAATGTCGTAACCGTAGTTGGTAACTGTGTTTGCACTTTCACCAATTGCATATGGTTTCGTACCTTTTGGATATTTGTGCGATAAATCAACACCTTCCATAACACCAGCGAAATGTATAGGAACAAAGATTCGATCAGGTGATACACTATAAGAGTATTTTGCCTTCACTTTAATCTTCGTACCTTCAGGTGAGTGAATCCACATCATTTCACCATCACGAATTCCATGCCGTCCTGCTAAATCAGGATTAATATCACAGAACATTTCTGGACTTAAAGCAGCAAGATATTTAGATGCTCGATTTTCCATTCCTGCACCATTTAGGTTTACAAGACGTCCTGTAACTAGGTTAATAGGGAAATCTTTTGACCATACTTGTTCTGTTTGTTTGCTCACGTATTGAGTATCAACTCTATAGTGATCTTTTTTTGTCTCAAAAGAAGGATATTGTTTAACTAAGTCTTCCCGTGGAGAGTGAAGTGCTTCTCTATGTAATGGAATTTTATCTACAAAAGTCCATACGTTTGCTCTGGCTTTTGCATTTCCATAAGGAGCAATTCCAGCTTCCATACATTTTTCAGCAATAAGATTTGAAGTATCCACTTTCCAGTTTTTACCCATTCTATTTTTCTCATCTTCACTTAAAGTTATTCCAAGAATTTCTTCAATATTTTCTTTGGTTATTTCTGGATATCCATCTTTATTGGCAGAACCTTTTGGAGCACTTCCTTTAGAAGCTAGGATATCAACACCTTCATGTTCAACTCCAAATCTTGCTCTAAATCCCATACCACCCTCTTTAACAGGTCGATTGATGTTATATAAAATTGGGCTTCCTGAGTGTTTTTCAGTCCAACATGGCCAAGGTAATCCATAGTACTCACCTGTCATGTTTCCATAACCTCTTAAACTAATAGGATCAAATTGATGCCAATTATCAGAGTGTTTTTTAAGTCGTTCAGCCGTCCAACCAGTCAACCCAATGGTTTTAATAATTCTTGCAATTTCATCGGTTGCATCTTCAGGGAAAGTATAAGATTTTTTATTTTCTCTTATTTTCATACCCCGTGTTAATTCATCATGAAAACCAAGTTTTTTTGCCATTCCAAACATAATGTCTTGATCGGTTTTAGATTCATACATTGGTTCAATAACTTTATTTCTCCACTGCGCAGATCTGTTTGTAGCAGTTACTGATCCTGATGTTTCAAACTGAGTAGCTGCTGGTAAAATATAAACATCATCTTGTTTATCTGTGATTACAGCACCCTCATTTACAAATGGATCACAGAATACTGCAATATCAAGTTTGTCTAAGGCTTCTTTTACTTTTTTGGTTTGTGCAGTTGACGTAATACCATTACCCATTACAAATAAAGCTTTGATAGTTGTACCTGCATTATAAATTTTATCTTCACCAGGATTTCCAGCAAGAACACCTGACCACCAACGTGAGAGTGTAAAACCTTTTTTCCCCATCCAGTCTTCAGATTTAAATCTAGAGGTTAACCAGTCATAATCAACACCCCAAGATTTAGCGAAATATTTCCAAGAGCCTTTACTTAATCCATAATATCCAGGTAAAGTATGTGATAAACAACACATATCTGTTGCACCTTGAACATTATCATGGCCTCTTAAAATATTACATCCACCACCCTCAATACCTATGTTTCCAAGGGAAAGTTGAAGAATTGGAGCCAGTCTTGTATTTGAACTACCATTTGTATGTTGAGTAAGTCCCATAGCCCAAACAAGTGTTCCAGGAGTTTCTTTTGCATACGCACGTGTTATTTGAATCAGTAACTCAGCACTAACACCAGTTACATCAGCAACTTTTTCAGGTGTCCATTTTTTAGCCTCTTCAAGAACAAGGTCCATTCCATAAACTCTATCAGCAATATAACTTTTATCTTGCCAACCATTTTTAAAAATAAGATGTAACATTCCATACATAAATGGAATATCAGTTCCTGGTCTAATTTGTGCATATAAATCTGCTTTTGCAGCAGTTTTAGTATATCGAGGATCAATCACAATAATTTTTGCGTTGTTCCTCTCTTTTGCTTTTAAAAAGTGTCCAAAACCAACTGGATGATTCACAGCAGGATTCGCACCAAATATTATAATCGCTTTTGCATTCTGAATATCATTCAGAGAATTTGTCATAGCACCATAACCCCATGTATTCGCCACACCGGCGACTGTTGAGCTATGTCAAATTCTAGCTTGGTGATCTATATTATTTGTTCCATACATTGCTGCAAACTTTCTAAAATAATAAGCTTGCTCTGTAGAAAATTTTGCAGATCCTAAAAACATTGTAGAATCTGGTCCATCTGTTTGTCTTAACTTTTCTAACTTAGTTGAAATTTCGGTAAAAGCTTGATCCCAAGAGATTCTTTGCCATTGCCCATTTCTTTTCACCATTGGGTGTTTAAGTCTTACTTCAGATCGAACCATATCGATCATATCAGCACCTTTACAACAATGTCCACCAGATGATACTGGATGATCTTGTGCAACTTCTTGACGTACCCAAACGCCATTTTGGACTTCTGCGATAACTCCACAGCCAACCGAACAGGCAGTACAGATAGTTTTTACTTTCTTCGAACCTGGAAAAGGATTTCTAACTTCTTCTTCCGTTGCAGCTCTAGTAACTCCTGTACTTGCCAAACTACTTGTCGCTCCAAATGCAGTAGCAACTGCAGCCATTTTTAAAAATGACCGACGTCCTACTTTTGCATTAAGTGCTTCATATGTATTTGCCGACATACTTTGCTCCCCTTTTTATTTAGCGTTTCTGTAATAATTTTCCCACACTAAATTCTTTTTGTAGTTAATCTCTTTTTTATTAGAGCTACCTACGACAACACCATGCGAACCATCAACATTAGGTTCAACAGCCTTTGATCCACTAGCAACCATCACTGTAGCACCTACAGTAGCAGCACCAGCTGCAACAATTGCAGTTTTTTTTACAAAATCTCTTCTGCTATTTTGCACCATTGACTCCTTTTAAAAATTAGTCCCATCTATTTGAGACTTAAGTAAGGCAAGTTTTTTAACTTACTTAAGTCTCAAAATAAAGGATGATTTATACTTCACCCTCCACATCGTATTGGATACTCTCAGGATCAATCTCTTTTTTTGCTCCCATGGCTTTTAGTTTTTTATTACGTTCTCTTCTTTGTAGTTCTTCTTCACTTGGCTCAATTTCACTGGATTCTTGTGCTGGTCGTTTTTTTACTACCACTGGTTTTGAAACATCTAAATACAAGCGCTCAAAACTCATAAACGCTTGAAAAACAACAATCACATCTTTGAATATTTTTGCATTTTCATGTTCATACACATCTTTTGAAAACTCATCTACAAATTCATTAAGAACATCAGCAAAAACGCAGTGTGTTACGGTTTTGTATTGAGACTCACCTTGGGATATCAACTCTAAAAGTTCTCCCATTAAAGTCAAGATAAAAGCTACAGAGTCTTCCAAATCTGTATAAACTTTTTCATCTCTTCTTATTTTTGTTTTAGCTACAAAATCAAGCATTTGAACTCTTTTTTTACCACTTTCTACGTTTTCATCATAAAACGAGGCTGTTGTTCTAATTGTTGAGCTAAAAGGATTGTGAAATAAATCATCAAATTCTTGTACCAACTTTACATTTGATAAAGGATCAAGCTCATCTTTGATTCTTTTTAAAGCTTCAGCACTTGTATTATCAAGTGGACTATTTATCAACACATCAAGCATATTGATTATGCTCAGATAACTTGCAGTGTCTGCTGAGTAAACGAAGAAACGACTAAACAAAGAATAGTATACGGCTCTGGCTTTATTGATATTGTGATCTTTCATTTTTACTCCTGTTCTTTGTTATATAAAGATCTATTATTCATATAACTTGCCATCATGATTTTTGGTTTACAATCTGCACAACAATAAAGTGTTCGCTCTTTTACGGGATCTTTTTTAAACATTGGTGCCATTATGTTTGCAATTTTTTCAATTGCTTTTGTCGTTGCAAATTCTTTTCCACATTCAACACATGCAAATAAAGAATCTTTTGCTAAGGTTTGTTCAGTAAACCAAGTAGGATTTAAAGCCAGAGTATCTTCTTCGATACTAATACAGTCATTTTCAGGACAAGTAGCAACACAGTATCCACAAGAAGTACACACTGAAGCATTGATTCTGAGCGAATTATCATGAACGTTTGCAATTAAAGCATCCACATTACATGCACCCACACAGGATAGACATAAAGTACAATTGTCTTCATTGACTTTGACTTGTCCATAGTGAATAAATTCTCCTGTTTTGACAACACCTAAATCTTCTTCACCAACTAAATGTTTTAAACGATACGAAAAGGTTTCTCTTTTTTTGATATTCACTTGATTGAAGGTATATCTTGAGTTTTCTACAAAATCAACTTCTATTAGAGCTTCATTTAATTCTTCTTTATTCATAGCAATATAAATTGCTTTTTTATTGTATTTTTTTTCATAAATATCATTTAAAATTCTAATTGATTCATTGGTACCTTTTGAAAGAAAATCACTGTAAAAAATTAAGCTACTTCCACTTTCTTGCAGAAGCGTTAAAAAAGAAGCTTCATGTAAAAACTTTTCACCTTCAATTGTAAAAGGAAGAATATTTTGTTTTAAATCAATTGTTAAGTCTTCTAGTTGCATTTTATTAGGGATGATTAAAGGAATACTTCCCTTAAACAACTTACTCAATTCAAACAGTGATTCTGAATCTGTAGGTGCGTATTCAAGTGCTCCTGATGGACATACTGAAATACAGCCACCACAACCCAGACAATCTATTTGAGAAAATTCTAAGTGTTTTTCCTCATCAAGTTTTACAATAGCGCTCGTTGGACAGATATCTTCACATCTGGCACAGATTTCTTCTCTTCTTTCGTGGTACTGGCAAATACTACTATCATAAGACGTAAACTTTTTGTATTCATAATCTTCAATATTGTCTCTAATGGTTGTTAAGACTACATCTACACTTAACTCAAGGGGATCAAAAGAGCCACTTTGTTTAAATGCAAACTCTGGGGCATCAAACCAAACAATTTGATCTACTTTTAAAATAATATCTTTGCCATCATCATCAATAACCACACTTAAGTTACCAATGTGTCCTGAAATATTTTTTACAATCTTTTCTGATACATTAAATAAGTCAAATTCATTTTTGCCAACTTTTGAAATAAATTCTTTTGATTGGCTTTCATCGCCTACTAATAAAACTTTGTTAGATACATCTTGTGTATAAGGAATGTCCTTAGCATAGTCAAATTTTATTGAACGTAATTCATAGAGTTTTTGTACATTTTCCATCTTTTTTGAAAGGGAGTCTTGGGAGTTATTAATATAAAAATCAATCTCAGGTGCATAAAACTCTGCATCAATTTCAGGGGAGTTAGAGACGATATATTCGCTATCTTCTAAGCCTTCTAAACTGTTAGTTACTTGTATTGTTTCACTTAAGGGGAAATCTAAACCATCTTTATTGAAGTAAATAAATTCTTGCATACGATATGCCTTTTGGTAAATTTTATTTTACCAATTTTAGAAGCATTATTCTTACACTTTACTTAAACTGTTAAAACATTTTTACCATTTAAGTTTTTTATATGAATAAGTGTTGAGAAAGGATACAAATAGCCCTAAAATCAAATAATTAAAGAAAACCAATTTTGAGAATTGCTATCAGTATGGTAAATATTTTTTTACCTTTTTTTAAAAAGTCATTAGTTTTATTATAATTTGATATAATGTAAAACTTTGAAACCACAAACAAAGGTACTTAATATTGAAAAAAATTCTATTGCTTTTACTGCTTTTATTAGTCTTAGTCTTTGGATTAAAAGACAAGGTTTATACCAACAATACTATTATACTTGGAAGCTCTTTACCCAAAACAGGTATTATCAAAGAATGGGGCACTTCAGTAAATGCTGGAGCTAATGCTTATTTTAAATATGCCAATGATATGGACTTAATACAGGGAAGAAAAATAAAACTACTTTCTTATGATGATAAATATGAGCCTGAACTCACTGAGAAAAATATCAAAAAACTCATTTTCAAAGATAAAGTTTTTGCTTTGTTTGGTTTTGTTGGAACGCCCACGGTAAACAGAATAATGCCCATCGTTGAAGAAAATGACATTCCTTTTATTGCACCTTTTACAGGGGCATCATTTTTAAGAGAAATAGATGATGAAAACTTTGTTAACTTTAGAAGTGGTTATTTTGAAGAAGTTGAAAAACTTGTTTCCCATTTACATGATAAAAAAAACTTAAAGAAATTTGCTGTTTTTTATCAAAATGACAATTATGGAGAAGAAGGATATGTTTCTTTGTTAAAAGCCCTTAGGAAAAGAAATTTACCTTTACTAGCTGAAGGAACTTACAAAAGAAATACATTATCAATCAGACATGCTTTCCAAGAAATAAAAGATGCCCAACCTGAAGTGATAATCATGATTGGAGCTTACAAAGCAAATGCTCTGTTTATCAAAAAAGCCAAAGAAGATTATCATTTTAAAGATACCATCTTTTGTAATATTTCTTTTGGGGATGCCAACGCTATGTTAAAAGAGTTGGATAATACTGATAACTTATTATTCTCTCAAGTTGTACCCAGTTATTTGGATACAAAAATCCCAGTGATTAAAGAATACAGAGACTTAATGTCACGCTATTATCCTGATGTTCCTTATGGATTTATTTCTTTAGAGGCATTTTTAGCTGCAAAATCAGTGGTATCAGCTCTTCAAGCTATCTCAGGAGATATTACTCAGAATAAATTTCTAGATAAGTTAAAAACACTCTCACCTTCGGTGTTAAAAGGATTAGACATAAAGTATGAAAATTCACAACTTTTAAATCAAGTTTATTTGTTTGATTATATTAATGGGAAGTTTCAAGAAATAAAGGAATCAACAAAATAATGTTTTTTAAAAAAATTCTTTCTTATTTTGATACCATTGATTTTTCCTATAAAACCAATTTTCTACTTTTTATCATTACATGGGGAATGGTATGTATTATTTTCCTTTCAGTGATATCTATATTTTCACTGAAACAAGATTTTGATGTACTATTTGAGCAAAGAACAAAACCCTTGGTTCAACTGGGAGAAATAAAAGATACTTACAAAATAAATATTTATGATACCTTTTATGATATTCAACATGATGGGATTTCCTATATTCATGCCAAAGAAGTTTTATCTTTGGCCAAACAACTTATTGGTGATGGTTGGCGCGATTATAAAAAAAGAATCAACTCTAATTATTATAAACCTTCTTATATAACATCTTTAATTACCAGTGTTTATCCAATCAGTTCCATTAAAGAAAAAAAAATACTTCAAACAAGTATTATCAACAACATTGAAAAGAAGAATAAAATAATCGATGTATTAATGGAAGATATTTTAAAATTCTTAGAAGAAAACAAAACCACTGAAGCTTTGGTTCTTGTAGATAAACTCTATTTTGAAATCAACTCTATAAATATATATCTTACCAGTTTAATCAACTATGATTTAAACCAAGCCATTAATGAAAAAAGAAAAACAGAAAAAGTCTTTAACATTATGATAGGTATTTCTATCATTGCCATTGCTATTGTTTTTTTGTTTAGTATTATTTTGTCAATCATTATCATCAATAACTTTAAAAAACTTCATAATTCTTTGGAATTAAAAGTTGCAGTAAAAACAAATGAACTGCAAAAACTCAATGACTCTTTAGAGAAAAAAATCAAAATTGAAGTTACCAATAATAGAAAAAAAGACCTCATTATGTTCCAACAAGCCAAGTTGGCATCTTTAGGAGAAATGTTGCAAAACATTGCTCACCAATGGAGACAACCACTTGGAAGTCTGACCATGATTATTCAAAGTTTTCAAACCAAAATGATACATGGAAAGTTAACAGACGAATTTGTAGATAGGAAAGTACAAGACTCACTATTACTTGCTAAAAACATGTCCAATACTTTAAATGATTTTCGGAACTTTTTTAATCCAGATAAAGATAAAACAGAGTTTTTGTTAAGAGATTGTTTGGATCACTCTTTAGAGTTATCAAAATACCTTTTAGAAAAAGAGCGAATCACCTTTACTTGCGTGATTAAAGACAATGTAACAGTCAATGGATTTTACAATGAACTTTCTCATGTATTTTTAAATATAATAAGTAATTCAAAAGATGCCTTGGCATCAAAAGATAAAAGTGAAGCCAAGTTAATATGTATTGTCATAAAAAAAGTGGATGATATGGCCAAAATTATTATGATTGATAATGCGGGAGGAATTCCACATGAAGTTTTACCAAAAGTATTTGAGCCATATTACACAACAAAATACAAAAGTGCAGGTACAGGTATTGGTTTATATATGTCCAAACAAATTGTTGAAAAACATATGGCAGGAACCATTACATGTAGAAATATCAAACATAAATTAGGCACAGATAGATTACATGATTGTGCAAAATTTATTATTAGTATACCAATAAATCAATAGGATAAAAATGGCAAATAAAAATTTAAATATCTTACAAGAGTTTAATATCTTGTATTTAGAAGATGATAAAAACCTAAGAGAACATACCAAAGACGTTTTAGAAGATTTTGTAAATAACATTTATGCAGTGGCAACTTCAAATGAAGCCTTAAATATCATTTTAAATAAAAAAGTCGATGTTATTATTTCTGATATTTTACTTGAAAATGAAAATGGCATTGATTTTTTGAAGTTTTTAAAAGAAGATAAAAACATTCAAATTCCATGTATTTTAACAACAGCACACACAGATACAAAATACTTACTCAATGCCATTCAACTAAAAGTTGAAAATTACATCATCAAACCTATTAATATCAAAGAGTTATTAAATACTTTACACGATATATTATTGCCTGTTATTCAACAAAAAGAAATCCAAAAAAACCACAATATCATCAAAACTATTTCAACAATTACAGACAGTAAACAAGTAGAGGTCATCAATTATATTTTTAATAATTTAAACAATGAAAACTTACTTATTACATCTTATGCTGAAATTATGGAAAAAATCAGTATCAGTAAACCCACTTTGATAAAACTCTTTAAAGAGCTTGCTGAAAAGAAAATTTTAGTCAAAATACAACACAAAACCTATCGTTTTGATGAAAAATCTTTACACGAATTATAGGGAGAGTATTTTGAAAAAATTATTATTCGTATGTTTGGGAAATATTTGTAGATCTCCGCTAGCTGAAGCCATTGCAAGAGACTATATTAGTAAAAATAACTTAGATATCATTGTTGATGGAGCTGGAACTGGAGATTGGCATGTGGGAAACGCACCTTATCATTATGCCCAACAAGTAGCACAAGAATTTGGTATTGATATTTCAAACTTAAAAGCCAGACAGGTTAATCAAAATGATTTTACGCAGTTTGACTTACTCATCGGACTTGATGAAAAAAATGTGGCTGATTTAAAAAATCTTGGTTGCAAAAACGTAGTGAAACTTGGAAACTACCTAGAAGGAAACCCAGATATTCCTGATCCTTATTTTTATGAAGGTTATGAAGGTTATGATAAGGTTTATAAACTCATTGAACAGTGTGTTATCAAACTTATTGAAAAAGAAAAATAATACTAAAAAACAAGAAGAAGTTCTTCTTGTTTATCATCTAAATTTTTTTTATTGTTCCAAGTCTTTTTCTGCTTGAATTAAAGCAACTACTCCATCATACATATCTTGCACACACTGCACTTCAGTCACACCCAGTCTTCTTTTGTTACTGATATCATAAATGCCACCTTCGCTTTCTGAATGCTCCCCATGAATCCCTCTTATTTGTAAAAAATGCTTGTTAGTAATTTCTTCAAAACGTGTCATATCTTTTGCCAAATTAGGCAGTTTAATATGAACACTGGCTCGCATCGCTGTACCCAGATTAGTTGGACAACTTGTAATATATCCTAGATGATCATTATATGAAAAGGTGAGTTGTTCTTCCAGTTTTGAAATTGCAGTAGTAAGTCGAGTAAAAACTTCTTTAATATCCCCACCACTTTGCATAGAAATAATTCTAAGTTGATCTTCTTCATTCACCCAAACTAAAAAAGTCTTCTCATTGTTATGAAAAATTCCACGACCATAAGGCCAGTTATCATTTAATCCAGCAGCTTCAAGAAATCTATCTCCTGCTTTAAATAAAAAATGATCCTCAATTAAGTCATTTCGTACTTCTTCACTCATGCCATCTAAAGGGTAATAAGTTCCTTCAAGTTTACCATCAAGAGCATTTAAAGCAATCCATGCTTCTCTTTGAATCTCATCTCTTTGTTCATTTGAAATAGCAGGGCCTAAAGGCATATTGGCAAAGTTTCTTCCCACTCGTATTCGTGTGGATAAGATATATTTTCCATTGCTGTCAGGATTTGGAGCCATTAAATCATCTGGATTTAAATTACTTTGATGGTAATCTTCTTTTTGAAAACCATGATATTCTTTTATAATTGAGTCAAAAAGAGGTGCAAATAAAGAATAAGATTCCATATCACCTGCATACACACCAATACCACTATCAAAGTTTTGTAAGCCTGAGTTTATTGCACGTTTAAGTGTAAAACCATAGGGAGTTGTTTTCTTTTCCAACTCATCAAAAACTTCTTTGGTTAAATGTTTAGATAACAAAGAACTACAATCTTCTGGAAATGAAGGAAATTCGTTAAAGTCTGCCATATCTAATCCTTAAAAATAATTGTACCAATCATACCCAATAAATACCTAAGTATTCATTGGTGTCTAGACCAAATCGCAAGAACTTTTTACAGTGGTATTTATACGAAGATAAGCTCTAACTTTTCTCGAAATTGTATCAACTAAAATATTCAGCAGTGCAGTAAAAAACAATAAAATAACCACTTTATCCAACCTGATATCTGCAATGGCAGAATCAATATAAAATCCCAAAGTGGCAATACCCAAAATTCCTAAGATGGCACTCTCTCTCATGATAACTTCCCATCGATAAAATAGAAAAGCCAAAAAAGAACCATAAATACGAGGCAAAATTTCAAAAGAATAACGTTCAATTTTCTTACTTGTACTATCAGGTCGCAATTTTAATTCATCCGCTTGTTGTCCCATTATAAACCCTATGATAGAGCCATTATGTAAAGCCAAAGCAATAACAGCTGGAAACATTGAAGGTCCCCAAATTTGTAAAAACAAATAAGCCAAAATATATTCAGGCGTTGATCTAAAAATGACCAAGAGCATACTTCCAAACCACTTACTGGGCTTATTAACAAAGTGATTAGAGATAAGTGGAAAAAGAAGAAGTGCCAATACCCCTGTGACAATAAGTGAAACTTGGGTTAATACAATAGTATTAAAAATACCAGGCATGATTTCACGTACAAAGATATTTTCAAACCAAGTATATACTTCAAATATAGTTTCATTTTTTCTAATAGGTGAAGGAACAATATCTTCAGTAATAAAACGAATAAAATTGTCCATATTAAAACCAGAGAAATCATCTAAGGTAAATAAACTTAGAAGTACTAAAAAAGGTGCCAAGTACTTGTTAAACCAAAACTTTATTGTGGCAATTATTATATAAAAGATAATGAGTAATAACCAAACTTCCCCATAATATCCTTGCATAAAAGAGCCTTGTAAATAATAACCTAAGGTACTTAAACCAATAAACCCAAGAATAGCAGTTGATTTTAAAGCACACTCAAAACGGTACAAGGTATAAGAAAGTAAGTGAGGCAGGGCATCGGGAAGTTTGGTATATAAAAATGAAGAAATACGTGATGTTCGTGAAGCGTGTAATTCTTTAGGAAACACATCATACTCTTCAAGTATTTCAGCATATACCTTCCCCAGTGTTGCACTATAAGGTAAAATAATTGCCAACAGTGCTGTCATCGTATTTAATCCAAATATTTGCAAAAATAATAAAGCCCAAAACAACTCATGGATAGCTCTAATAAAAGCCAGACAAACGCGTACAAATCTATGATTAAAATACATAGCCAAAATAAAACCCAGTATTGCAGAGACCAAAATAGCTACCATTGCAATTCTGATTGTGTTTATTATGGCGTCAAAATAAATTGGAGTTTTGGAAAGCTCGATTTGAGTGATTCCCATAAAAAAGTTTTTAAGCTCACTCAAGGGGTCAAGGGTGGAGATAGAAAAATCCGCATTAAAAAGAGCTATGATAAAAACAAAGCCAAAAATAAGGCTAACGTTTAGATTTTTAGAACTGGTCATCACATACATGATATAAGTGTTGTGTATCTTCGTTAGTAATTTGTGCACATAATTTATCTAAAACGATTTGTCCATCTTTGATGCCAATGACCCTATCATAATATTCTAAAGCCACGTCAACATTATGCAAAGCACATACAATGGTTTCAAATTTTGAAGTAATACTACTTAAAACTTTTTTTGTGACAACTTCATCCAATGCTGAAATTGGTTCATCTGCAAGTAAAATGGGGTTGCCTTGCAAAATAGCTCTTCCAATTGCAGTTCGTTGTTTTTGACCACCAGATAATTCACCAATCTTTTTAAAGATTAATTCAGGCATATACAGTTCTTCTAAAATAGGATGAATCATATCTATATCTTTTTGCACTGGTTTGATTAGATTTCTAATATTATGAAAAGTAGAATACTCATCTAATTTTGCAATATAAATATTGTGAAATACACTCAAAGAATTTACTAGTCCTAATTCTTGTGGTATATAAGAAGAGTTTTGGGGGTTGAGTTCGTAAAGACGTTTAAGCAGTGTTGATTTACCACTTCCACTTTTTCCAAGTAAAGCAACTTTTTCGCCTTGTTTTATAGATAAAGAGATTTTGTCTAAAACAATTTTATCTTTATAAGAAATGGTCTCTTTATCTAGTGTAATCATAATTTAGTCTATTAATCCAATTTCTTTTCCTACTTCTAAAATAGGATCAAAGTCTGAACTTTTTGCTTTGATTAGACGTTTTCTTGGCATCGCATCCAAGATGTCTCTATCTTGAAGTTTGATCAGTGCAGTTTGTACTTTTGTGGCAAACCCTTCGCCGAAGTCTTTATTAACATCTCCACGAATAGTGAACTGATAATCAGGATAAGCAGGTGTTTTCCAAATCACTTTCACTTTAGAAGTATCAATATTACCATTTTTAAGTTCTCTATCCCACACTTTAAAATTAACAGCCCCTACTTCATAAGCGCCACTTTGAACCAGTGAAATAGTTTTTGAATGGTTTCCAGAGTACCCTACTTTATCAAAAATCTTATTGGGTGTATTGTTCATGTGTTTTCTGATAAAAAATTCTGGCATTAATCGTCCAGAAGTTGAACCTTTAGATCCAAAAGTAAATGTTTTTCCTTTTATATCTTTAGGAAAAGAAGTGGAATTTTTAATACCTGTTTTTGTATTTGCAATTAAATACGTATGAAACTGTGGGTCTGATTCCCCTTGAACAATAGCATAAGAGTTTGGTACCAACTGTCTTGCTCTAACACCAGATAATCCACCAAACCATGCCAGTTGTACTTGATTGTTTCTAAAAGCACTAATAGAAGCGGCATAAGATTTTACAGGAATAAATTTCACTTCTACATTAAGCTCACGTGAGAGATAAGTTGCCAGTTTAGAAAAACGCTCTTTTAACATGGTTTCATCTTGATCAGGAATAGCAGTAAACGTAAAAGTTTTTGAAGACAGGGTGGATAGGCATAATAAAAATACCAGTAGAATTTTTTTCATTGATTTTACCTCAATTATTTTTGAAGCATTGAAATAAGAAATAAAGTAGTTGTGTAATATTAGCACTCTTTATGTCAAACCTAAACCTTAGGTTAATGCATTTGTGTCTGAAATACTATTATGTTTTTGATAATAATTCACTTAAGAAGCTAAACTACTTAAAATACCTACCATTCACGTTAAACCTCATCCTGCACTTCATCATTGTTAGATACTTTTTCCTCTTCCACTATCTCACATGTATCATTAAAAGAGACAAGAATATCACTTAGTAAACGAATAGATTGTAAAAGATTATAGGCAATCACTGGTTTAAAAATATTTAACTCAAAGTTACCTTGAGAAGCTGCAACACTGATGGTTGTATGATTTCCCATTACTTGTGCACAAACCATACTCATGGCTTCGTATTGTATTAAATGATGTTCTTCAAAAACACTAGACTCTTCACTTTTACTTTCATCTTTTTGAGTTTTACTTAGATGTTGAATATCATTGGACATTTTCATTAAATTTGATGCCAAAGCATTTAATGTTCCACTTAACATCACTTCTGCATCATAAGTTGTTAAAACACGAAATTTTTTGGGATAGGTTTTAAATTTTCTTTTTGTTTTCATTTGTTTGTTCATTACTTTTGCAATCATATTAGAAAACCCTTGGTTCTCATCCTCTTGTATACCTGTATAATTACTACAAACTACCATTTCTTGTAAATATTTCAGACTTTGTTTTACTTGTTTTTTTGCTGTATTTAACATCTCAACACAAATGCTCAATTCTTCTTTGATATTTAAAGGCAAATTATCATGTGTTAATATTTCAGTTTCACCTTCTTTTGATGAGGATATATTCCCTTTAATTTTTAAAGTTCTTTTCAAAGCTTTAAGTGAAGGTAATAATCTATTCTCAAGTTCATGGACAAAAGAAATTCTCATGGCAATAGGATAAGTATCATTTGATTTTTGAGATTGGTTTACATCTTCTTTGGCACAAACCCCTAAAGGAGAATCAAGGGGAATACCCAAGATTTGTGTGGCTCGAAGAGCAATAACTTCATTGACATTCATGTTGGTGTGAAGACCACTTCCTGATTGCCATAAGAGTAAGGGGAAATTATCATCCAGTTCACTGTTAATAATTTCGTCACAAACTTGTAAAATAGCTGCTGCTTTTTCTTGCGTTAACTTATCATGTTTGCTGTTTACTAAAGCACATGATTTTTTTAATATGGCAAAGCCCTGAATGATTTCCATAGGAACTTTTTCAGTTCCAATTGAAAAGTTTTCCATATTTCTTTGTGTAGAAGCTGACCAATATTTTTGTTGTGGAACTTTAATTTTCCCCATTTCTTCTTTTTCAACTGGATAACTCATACCATTTCCTCAAGCTACAAATTTTTTATATAAAGCGTTACGGTTAAATACTCATCATCATTTACTTTTATTTCAGACTCTACACTGTTTTTACAAGAAGACATTTCTCCTTGTAAGGTTTGAAATACATGCCAAAATTTTTCATTAAAAGGAGTTGTTAGTTTTTTTATTTTGTGTTCAAATATTTGCTCTTTTATGGTTTCTATAATATGTCGATAAAAAATTTTGTTTTTCATTCTTTGTATTTTATATTTTTCCATTATCTTTAAGTTATTTAAATAAATCTTTTTTTCATCTTCATTTAAAACATGACTGTTATTTACCTCATTTTCCTCCCTACGTAGGTATTGGGCATAATTGTTCACCTCCATGTTTAAGATCATTTGCATATCTGGATGAAACTTCAAAACCATATCAATCATTTCATCTTGGCTTAACTCATCTGTTTTAATATAATAAGAGTAATTTTGATTTTTGTTGTATTCGTGACTAATGGCTTTTAGAATTTGTAAAGAGTGTTTTAAGTAAATATATTTGTCATCTTTGCCTTCTTTAAAAGATATCCCATGCTGACTGATAATAGGTTTAGGGCCTGAGTATTCTATTCTCATATGTACTCCTGTTTAATAGTAAATAAAAAAAGTACTAACTACTTATTTTATTTGCTATTGTTTATAATTCTATCATAAATTATGCCTATTCAATATAGGTATGTAAAATAAACATTAAGTAAAAAATTTACTAATTATGGTCTAGTATAACTTTGTTTTTATCTATGATTATGTACTATAAATTTTTATTCAGCTTTTATGAATAAAACATAATTTATTACAATATTATAAGGATTTACATAGTGAACAACATGACAAAAAAAGTGATAAACTTTAAAAATAAAATCTTTTCAAAAGACGATATATTTAACATTATTAAACTATTTGAGAAAAACAATGCTACTTTTGAATTAGTAGTCAATGAGAAAGAAGAAAAAAGTACTTTTACTTCTTTAGATACTTTCAAACAAAATGAAAAACTTGATTTAAAAGACATCACATCTTTTCAAATAAAATCTGGTGCTTCTGAAGATAAACAAATTACACTGAACTTAACTCAAGGTAATGACATTGATCATAATAATGCATTAACCCTAGAAGGCAAAGATGATGATTGGGTTAAACAAACCCTTAGCTCATTTGAAACATTATTTGCTACAGTAAAAGATCAAAACAGTTCTGCCTTTAAATTAAAAGCTCTCTATTCCGTTTTGTTTTTACAAACGGTTTCTTTTGTACTTTTAACAGGAATACTAGCAGGGTTTATGTACTTTATATTTTTCCAACCAGGAGAAGAAAATACACTGGTATATAAGTTTCTAGAGAAAAAACATGCCTTATCAATTGTGATATATTTTTGTAGTGTAATACCTGCATTCTTTTTCTCTTTGGCATTAAAAAACAGAGTAATGAATTTATGGCCAGCCATTGAATTTGGCTTTGGTATTAATCAAAATAAAAAAGAAAGTGCCAGAAAAAATAAAATTAGAATGATAATTGCAGTCTTTCTTGCACCAATTCTTGTGAGTTTATATATTACGCTATTTGTTAGCTAATAATCATTTAACACAAATACAAGTAGAATCCAATTTTAACAAATAAAAAAAGAAGTTAGCACTTAAATAGTACAAGTTGTGCTTCATAGTTTCTAAATTTTACTTAATCATATTGAAATATGTTTAAGTAAAATCTAGAAGCTAGGGAGTGCAAACTGTACTACCCTTTGGGAAAATAACTAAAAGGAATCTTGAAAAAGACATAAATCAAAATTAGCTGCGGCTAGTTTTGATTTATGTCTTTCCCAATCTGCTCTTTTATATATTTTTTTAAGTACTAATTTATTATTTGATTTGGTAACTTAAACAAGGAGGATAAATGAACAATCAGTATAAACTGACTAAGTTCGTCAAAGCAGCAGGGTGAGCCGCTAAAATGGGTCCGGGGGATCTTAAACAAGTAATTAGCGGTCTTGTTCCAAATGATGAAAATATTGTTGTAGGTTTTGAAAAAAGCGAAGATGCAGCAGTATATAAAATAAACGAAAATGAAGCCATTGTACAAACATTGGATTTTATCACTCCAGTTGTTGATGATCCATATATCTATGGTCAAATAGCAGCAGCGAATTCATTAAGTGATGTTTTTGCAATGGGTGCAGAAGTTAAAACCGCTATGAATATTGTTGGTTTTGATAAATGTAATCTTCCACAAGAAGCCTTAGGTGAAATTTTACGTGGTGGGAATGATAAAATTAAAGAATGTGGTGGTGTATTATTAGGTGGTCATACTATTGAGTCACCTGAAATGTATTATGGTCTTAGTGTCACAGGAATCATTCATCCCAATGATGTATTGAGAAATAACAGTGCTTGTGTTGGAGATGTATTGGTTTTAACAAAACCTCTTGGAATGGGAGTATTAACCACTGCTATTAAAAGAGATTTACTGGACATGGATTCAATGAAGGAAGCTGTTAAGATAATGGCAGCTTTAAATCATAAAACCTCTCAAATCATGAGAGAATTTAGAGTAAATGCTTGTACGGATATCACTGGTTTTGGCCTCTTAGGTCATGCTATGGAGAGTGCAAATGAAGATATTACACTAAGCATTGATTCAGCGAGTGTTCCCATGTTAGATATTGCAAAAATAAAAGCAGATGAAAGAATAATTCCAGGTGGTACTAAAAAGAATCAAGCTTATTTGGAAGATAAAATTGAATTTAAAAATGAGTTGGATTTTGCAACAAAGACACTTCTTTTTGATGCTCAAACTTCAGGTGGATTATTAGTTAGTATCCATAAAGACGACGCACAAGAATTTTTAAATAAAATCCAAGACCTTACTTTTGGATATGCAAAAGTAATTGGAGAAGTAGTTCCTAAAAAAGATAAAGACATAGTAGTTTATTAAAAAACGCCTATTTGTAACGAGTAATTATTTACTCGCTACAAATGTCTTTAACATCTCTTTATTAAACTAGTATTTCCACAATTCATATTTTGCCATAACTGCCATTGAGTTTTTATGCCCACGATTGACAGCTTTTTGTATCCAATATCGAGCTTTTTTCATACTTTTTTTAACACCATCTGCACGTAAATACATCAATGCCAAACTATATTGAGCCTCTTCGTATCCTTGCGCTGCAGCTTTTTCTACCCAATAAAATGCTTTTTTAGCATCTTGAGAGACTAAGTGTCCATTATAATATAGTGAAAACAGATTATATTGCGCAAATCTATTCCCTTGAGAAGCAGCACTTTGTAGCCAATATACAGCTCTTCCATAATTAGCTTTGGTTCCTTTACCAGCATAATAAACCCAAAAAAGATTAAACTGTGCATCCATATTTCCTTGTCGTGCAGATTTTTCAAACCAAAAGTTTGCCAGCTGATGATTTTTCACAACACCCACACCATTTTGGTACATAAAACCAAGATAATACTGTGAATAGGGATTTGTTTTGTTTGCAGATTCTTGAAAGTTTAAAAACGCATATCCAAAGTGTTTAGACTGAAAAGCCATGACACCTTTGTAGTACGAATTCTGGCCAAAAACTGTTGTTGTCGCATTTAATATATTAAAAAATATAAAAAATACTATAATTAATGCTTTCATGTTTCCCTCCTCATTATTCAAAGAATAATTAGAATTGAGGGCAGCTCTAAAAGTTCAAATATAGTATTTAAACTTAAAGAGAGGTCCTATATTTATACCTAATTATATTCCTCCTAATCTAAGTAACAATTGACTAAATAAGAGTACTTTTATTTATAAGAAAGAAATGTTTAATTATATTGCAATATGAAATAAGATTACATTATGTAATCTTATTGTATACTTAGCCAATGAAAAACTTAAATAAAAAATCAACAAGAAATATTCTTGAAGACATAAGCGAGCACTGTTTTACATATATGGTTCCATACAAGTATGGAAAGCAGGATTATAGAGGTTCAGATAAGTATAAAAAAGGAAGAATCACTACTTACGAATGGATAAATAATTTAAGTTATTATTATATGAAACAAGAAGAAAACTTAAGGGAAGAATTTATTTTATATTTAAAATCAAAAAATGAAGAAATTCAATTTTTAAAAGATGGTGATTATAAAAAAGGTATCAGTGATGTGTTAAAAGAAGTATTGGAAAAAGTGGAACAAACAAAATAGAGTTTCAGTTTATTTTACTTCTACCCTATTTCGTCCATTTTCTTTTGCAAGATATAAAGCATCATCACAACGTTTAAATAAAGACTCTAAGTTATCACCTTCTTGATACTGTGTCAAACCAAAACTGGCCGTTACTTTTCCTGCTGTTTTATGTGACAGCTGTCCTATATGTTCTCGTATATTATTAGCAGTTACCTTTGCATCTTCAAGTGCAGTTTCAACAAACAGTATAACAAACTCTTCTCCACCCCAACGAGCGAAGATATCAGTTTTGCGTACTTTTTTCTCAACTTGCTGAGCCAGCATGATCAAAACCTCATCACCAACCAGATGGCCATGGGTATCATTAAAATTTTTAAAATGGTCAATATCTATGATTGCTACAGATAAGTTATGTTTATATCTTTCAACTCTTAATAATTCTCGCTCAAAAAATTCATTTAATTTATTTCTATTATACACACCCGTTAAGCCATCATAATATGCTTTTTGTTCAATATTAACTTTCTCAATAGTCATTTTGGTGATGTCTGTTAAGGAAATTAAATAAATATGTTTGGTTGCATCAATAACAGAAATATTTATAAAAAAGGACTTTGGTTCCATACTTTTATCCATCATTAAAACCACTCTTTTTGATTCGTCTATATTTTTTATTCTTTTAAAAAACAGTTCTCCAAAACATGTTTTATCAGAATTTTTATCACAAGCACCAATCATAGAAGGGTAAACATAATCATCGTGTTCCATAAAAACACTCTCAATACTCGAAAACTTTTTTTCAAACTCTTGAATGTTTATCACATTAAAAAACTTCAAAAAAGAACTGTTGGCAAAAGATACCGTATCAAAGTTAGTGACAAAATTGATATTGGCATCTGTGTCAATGATATTTTGTAAAATACTTTGTTGCTCTTTGATTTGTTCTTGCTGTTCTTTATTGACTTTATCTAAAACAACTGTTCTTGCGTAGGTTTCAAGCTGTATAGACATTTTATCCCTATCAACTGGTTTTAGTAAGTATCCAGAGATTCCAAGTTCAATGGCTTCCAGCAAATATGTGGCGTCATTATGTGCAGAAAGAATTATAATTGGAATATAAGAATCTATTTCTTTAATTTTTCTAGACATTTCTATTCCATCCATCTTAGGCATGGTAACATCTGTTAAAATCATGTCAGGTTTGTGCTCCATATACATGGCCAAGCCTGCCTCTCCATCTTCAGCTACGATTAGATTCTTTACTTTTTTTCGTAATCGTGCAGATAATATTTCTCTGATAGCCAGTGAGTCTTCAACATATAATAAAGTTACTTCTGATAGGTAATTACTCATAATTTAATCCTAATTTTATTGTAAACATCGCACCTAATTTAATATT
>MAAC01012016.1_pt1 | contig 22619 bp, 27 predicted proteins | sample 1115981 | NCBI WGS metagenome assembly MAAC01 (sample SAMN04961126, study PRJNA320927) | seawater metagenome | isolation source: sample BD02T64 sea water enriched with oil for 64 days | place: USA:Gulf of Mexico | collected 2013-07-27
TTTATGTGTCATCGCAATACCACCTAGTAATATACCTGATGAAATGAGATCTCCAACTACTAACGAGACGTTTTTGATGAGAAATTATTTAACGTAACTTATTCACTAACTAATTATGGAAAATCATTGATTCCGGTATTAGAGGTTCTTTATTTCTGGGGTAAAATAAATGTGCCATATTGCACGCAAGAATAGTTAACAAGCAATTCAACAAGGACAAAAAACAGTTGGCTTTTGCTCCTTCGTCGCTTATCTTAGGCAACTATTATTTGCCTATTAATGAGGCGTTGATAAATGCAACATTCAGGATCAATATAAATGTTTCGAAGACTTATCTATGTTTTTTTACTCACAAGCATAAATGGATGTGTTATTCCTGTCAGTTCTAGCTGTACTAATACAAATACACAAACATATGAACACCCAGATCCTAATTTCCCTCCTAAAACTAGCAAGTGTAGCACTACAGATGCAGTAGTGTATGTTTTGGCGGCAACACATAAAACCTTAGAAGATGAGGATAAAAAAACTGAAGTAAATACTAAAAAAGCGGTTAAATGTTCTGATATGGTAGGTAAAGCTCAAAAAGAATGTGCTAGTAAAGAAAGTGAGTTATACGACCCTTTAGATGAACTGTGAGTCAAATTTATATAACAAGTTTTTAAAGCAGGACAAAAATCAGTTGTTTTTTGCTCCTTCGTCGCTTATTTTAGCCAACAATTATTTGCCTTTTAGCAAGGCATTATAAATATTGGAGATGTATTTGAATATTCTACTAGTGAGTAGTAGCCAAAGAGATAATTCTAAAAGTTTTGAAGTCTCAAAGTATTTACAAACTAACATATTAAATGGCATGGAAGGCATTAATTCCTCGATTTTAGATTTATCGCTATATCCTTTTTTATTAGACCATTATGGTACCGGTAGAGATGATTTAATTTCATTAGCCAATAATAAAGATGAAGTGTTAAGGTTATTATATGCCTGTGATGCTGTAATTTTTACTGTTCCTGAGTGGGGAGGAATGATCCCTCCTGCACTTGTAAATTTATTACTTTTGTCTGCTAACGGCTCTGCTAATGGTTTGCCTTTAGGTCATAAACCTGCATTTGCTATAGGTGTTTCGGCCTCCAGTGGTGGCAGTAATCCTATTTCTTTATTAAAAGGATATGCGGCGAAAAACAGTCATCTCACTTGGTTACCGTTACATGCAATTATTCAAAATGTAGATGATTTTCTAGAGCAAACGTGGGCACCAACACTTGAGAATAGATATTCGCAGGTTCAATCACGTTTATTGGTTGGTTTGAAGAGTTTAATTATCTATTCGAATCAATTGGCTTCTGTTAGAGATGAGTTAGTAGTCTTATCAAAAGAACACCCTTTTGGTCAATGAAATACTTAGTTAAACAAGGAAAAATACAGTTGGCTTCTACTCCTTCGTGGCTTATTCTAGTCAACTATATTTAGCCTGTTAACAGAGGGTTAGGTATTTAAAATAGATATGTCCGAGGGTAGAGTTTTGTGATGAAAGAAATAGATAAATTAGCTTGGTTGTATATTAAAGATGGCAAGCTTCTTACTGCGCGCTCAATGAACAAGGAATTGTTTTATCTTCCTGGTGGTAAACGAGAAGAAGGAGAATCAGATGAGCAGGCTCTTATTCGAGAAATAAAAGAAGAAATATCCGTAAATATCATACCTAGTTCAATTAAATATGCGGGAACTTTTTCAGCTCAAGCTGATGGTAAATCTGATAACGTAATCGTTAAGCTAACCTGTTATTTTGCAGACTTTCAAGGTGAGTTAACCCCAGATGCAGAAATCGAAGAAATTAAATTCGTCGGATTTCGAGAACAATCGTTATGTTCAGTGGCATCAATTGTTGTTATGGATTGGTTAAAAGAAAAAAACGTTATACAGTAGTGTAATCAATACCTAATAAGCCATTAGATAGGGACAAAAAGCCGTTGTTTTTTGCTCCTTCGTCGTTTATTTTAGCCAATAATTTTTTGCCTCTGAATGAGGCGCTTGCCTTCATGGAGTATATATGAGCATAGAAGTTTGGATTTCATTTGTATTAGCATCAATGATGTTGTGTTTCACTCCGGGACCTACGGTTTTTCTTGTTATGGGGCAATCCTTAAATCATGGGAAAAAATCGGTAATTCCTTTGGTAACGGGTGTGCTTTCTGGTGATATCATTGCAATGAGCATATCTTTTGCAGGATTAGGGGCTTTATTGGCAACATCTTCTGTATTATTTAGTGCATTCAAATGGATTGCTGCTGGGTATTTAGTTTATCTTGGGTTAAAAGCATGGTTCACTAAAGTTAATATGGAAGAGCTTGATACAACTCAGAAAAAAAACGGAAAAATATTTAAAGAGGCATTAGTTGTTACGGCCTTAAACCCGAAAGGGATAATTTTCTTTATTGCTTTCTTTCCATTATTTATAAATACAAATAATGCCGCATTACCGCAAATGCTAATAATGGGCTTATCATTTTTAGCTGTTTCCGTACTTAGCGCTTCTTTTTATTCATTTTTTTCTGGTTATTTACGCAGCAAAGTTAACTCAATAAAATTCCAGAAAGCATTTAATAAAATCAGTGGCTCAATGTTAATCGGTGCAGGAGCCGTTACTGCAACATTGCAAAAATCAGGCTAGCAAGTCGTTTAAAAGGACAAAAAACAATTGGTTTTTGCTCCTGTGTCGTTTATTTTAATCAACTATTATTTGCCGATTATTTGGGTGTTATATTTCTAGGAGATTGTGTTGACTATTGTTGAAACTGAAAGGTTATGTATTCGTCAAATTACGAATGAGGATGCTAAAAATCTATCAAAAGTTTTAGCTGATCCTATAGTAATGCAATATTCGACAGTAGGCGTTCACACAAAAGAACAGATTTATGAGTATATCGCTAACTGCAAAAATCAATATGACTTAAATGGTTATGGACATTGGGCAATTTATCACTCTATTACGGGGGAGTTTGTTGGTGTGTGTGGTCTTAATAAACATAAAGTGGATACTGATGATGTTATACATATTAACTATCGTCTCGCCACTGACCAACAAGGTAAAGGTTATGCTGTTGAGTCTACATTTGGTGTATTAGATTTTGCTAAAAACTGTCTAAAACTTAAAACTATACACGCATTAATTGAGTCAGCGAATATTAGTTCTGTTAAGGTAGTAAATAGAACTGGCTTTCAATTTATTAAATCTTCTGTATTTTGTGGCTTTAAAATAGATATCTATCAAGTGGCTTTATAAGACGATCTATAACAAGCAATTAAACAAGAACAAAAAACAGTTGGCTTTTGCTCCTTCGTCACTATTTTAGCCAGCAAATTTTTTCCTGTTAATATGGGCGTTTACGTACAAGTAGGGTTCGTATATGAATTTAAAACTTAAGTTAATATGCTCAGCAGTGATTCTTATTTTGGCAAATGGGTGTAGCACCTATAGCGTAGAGGATTATGGAGTTCCTGACGTCAGTAGAAAAGAATCTTTATGTATTAATATGGAGCCAGCTCAAGAGATGAAGTGTAAGGAAAGGGAAAAAAGCTTACTAATCGGATTAGGTGCTGACAAAAATTGTAATCATCCATATGAGTATGAAAAAAATAGATGTAAAAGTGAACAAGCAAAGCAAAAAAAAGCGCTTGACGAATCGCTTGAAAAACACACAAACAAATAGTACATATAACAAGCTAATAAATATGTAAAAAAACACTTTGCTTTTTTTGTTCCTCAACATATTATTTGCCTCTTAACGAGGTGTTAGGACAATTGGTGTAACCAAATAGTCCTCAATTTTTAAAAGGAAATTAAGTTGGAATTTATCGAACCGTATAAAATTACAGTTTTAGTCATGGGGTTGTCAGGTTTAACATTTTTTGCGCAACTGTTAGTAGCCGATCTTGTTGGCTTAAAATCTCGTCATATACCAGGTTACCCAATAGAGCCTAACCATAATGATCTGCATTTTCGCTCTACGAGGGCTTTATCAAATACAAACGAGAGTGTAGCTATTTTTATACTACTTGTTTGTTTTTCAATACTATCTTCAGCAAACGCTAATCTTCTTAATATAAGCGCTACTGTCTATTTAGTTGGCAGAGTTGGTCATATGCTTTGTTACTATTCAAATTTAAAGTTATTAAGAAGTATCTCATTTGGTTGTAGCTTATTGGGCTTAGCAGCAATATTTATTGTTGGCATAGTCGAGTGGTTTTAAAAGTAACGTGCCCTAACAATTGCTAGTTTACGGCTAACAAGCATTTAAACAGGGGTAAATAACAGTTGGTTTTTGCTCCTGCATCGCTAATTTTAATCAACTGCTTTTTCCTGTTAACAGGGCGTTAGCAATAATCAAGAGTGTGTATGGAAATCAACTTTAGAGTAGCAACAATTAAGGATTCTGAAATAATAGGATCTTTGGTTGTAGAACTGACAACTGAAATTTGCGAGTTAACAAAAGCACAGCATTTTGATATTGATCTTAATGGAACTATTCAACGGTGTAGTGAACTAATTCGTGAGGGTCATTATTCAGCAATTATTGGTGTTTATGAAAATAATCCTGTTGCTGTTGTTACTATGACTGAAACATATGCGCTTTATGTCGGTGGAAAAATAGGTGTCATCCAAGAGTTTTATGTTTCTCCTGAGTTCAGAGCTTCAGGCGTTGGTTCAATGTTAATTGAACAAGTCCAAAATTATGGTAATAAACATCACTGGTCCTGTATTGAATTATGTACTCCGCCTTTACCTGAGTTTGAGCGGACTTTAAATTTTTACCAAAAAAATGGACTAATTCCGGTTGGTGGTCGTAAAATGAGACAAACATTGGTGTCTAGCAAAATCTGGGAAGTCCAAACAAGGCATTAGGTTCCTAATGGAAATAATCTTAATTCGACATGGAAAGCCAACATCGGCAAAGAACACTGTTCTAAATGCTCCCGAGTATACAAAGTGGATCCGTCGTTATAATTTTTCAGGTGTTTCGGAAAATAGCCGACCCGAAGTTATAATTATTGAACTTGAGTCTTATTACCTTGTTTCAAGTGATTTTAATCGTGCTATACATTCAACTCAAATCTATACGGGACGCAAGCCCGATTTAATTTCTTCTATTTATAAAGAAATGGAAATACCAAGATACAAACTCCCTTTTCGGCTAAAAGCTATGACCTGGGTCTTTCTTTGTCGGGTGCTATGGATGTTGGGACTTAAAGGTTCTTTTGAATCTTATCGACTAGCAAAGCAGCGTTCTGAGTTGGCGGCTGAAAAATTAGTTGATTTAGCTAAAGAAAAAGATAAAGTTGTATTGTTCGGGCATGGTTATATGAATTTTCATATTCGTAAAGTACTAATAAAAAAAGGTTGGTCTTTGAATTGTAAGAGTAATGCTTTTTGGGGGCTTTCAAGTCTTGAAACCTAACAAGAAAATAAATAAGGATACGTAATTATTGGCTGCGTTCTACTCCGTTTCACATCTTAGCCAACAATTATCAGCCGCTTAATGTGGCATTAACCTTCGGAACAAGTATGAATACCAATCACAATCACAAGCCTTTCGTCACTTTTATAATATGCCTCATGACAATATGTGTATCTTTTTATGTAGCTTACCAAATTAGTGGCTCGATATTAGGCAAGTCTAAAATAACTGAACTCGCTAATTTTGGTGGTTTAACTATCGAAAGTATTAAAAACTTTGAAGTATGGCGGTTACTATCCTCTCAATTGATACATGTTCATCAAAAGCATATGATTTACAATGTATTATCTATCCTCTTTTTGGGTATTATCATAGAGGGTAAAGTTGGTTCTAAATACATGTTAGTTATTTGGCTACTCGCAGGAGCTATTGGGACGTTATTTAGTACCCAATTTACTCCACCGCCTTGGAATACCGGCACAGGAGCTTCACAAGCTGCTTTTGGGTTAGCTGGATTTGGCTTGATTCTAGTTATCAACAGGATTAAACATGGATATTTAATGCTAAGTGCTCTCGCATTTGCACTTATACCAGCTCTATATTTAGATTTTAAATCAGTGGGATATCCTAAAGCAGGACACTCTCTAAGTTTCGTTATTGGTTGTAGTTTGGCTATTTACTATTTATACCGTTTTAAACAGAAATTTGTTCATTTGGCACAAAAAAGCTAACAAGGCGCTATACGTTCAAGGAGTATAATCATATGCCTCATGTAGAAATTAAATATTCTGATAACTTGAATATAGACACAAAAGAAATTTTTGATGTTATAGAAGGGGTCATTAATAAAAAAGACTCCAGTGCCGGTGAATGCAAATCAAGAGCATACCCTTGTTTTGAGTATAAATACCCCCACATTCTAGTTACAATATCGTTATTAACTAAGCCTCACCGAGATAAAGAGTTCACATTGCAGTTAAGCAGTGAGCTAGAACGAGCAATAAAGCTTCACTTTAAACAAAGCTTGTATTTTTCGTTAAACATCGAATATAGCCTAGCTTTTTACACAACAAACATTCATCGTATCGATGGAGATACACTGGATGATATTAATAGCTAAAATTAACTAAAAACGAATAACAAGTTGATTAAGCGGAAAATAACAGCTGGCTGTTTTCATTATTCAACATTTAGCCAACTATTTTTTGCCTGTTATTTGAATGTTATATTTAAAAAGAGATTTTGTGCAATTATTCTTTATAAGTCGTATAAATACAGAACTAGGTATCTTTCGTGTGTCAGGTGATTGGTGTTTTAAAACTCCTGACGTTGAAAACATAAACCTTAAGTCAATTGAAGTCATGGGAACTGATGGTTGGGTTTTATTAAATATAACTAGCGAAAAAAATTCTCAATTAATAAACAATTTACTGCCACTATTATTGTCCCATTTATTGTTAAAAAATAGTGCTGTGTAAGCGTAAATATTACAAGCAATTCAAGTGAATTCATAACAGTTGGCCGTTTTCACTTCATTCAACATTTTAGCCAACTAAATTTGCGCATTAATCAGAGTGTAGCAGTACGAGACAAGTCGGAGTTTGTATGAACATTGAAGTATTAGAAAATCCAGAACAAGAATTAATTGATTATCTTGACAAAAAAATAGATGAGTTCAATTGGGAAAATTGGGAAGTAAGTGAACGAACTCCCTTGGCCGCACAAATAAAAAACGAACAAGGTGAAGTTATAGCAGGTGCTGCTGCTCGTTCATTTGGTGATTGGTTGTTATTAGATACATTATGGGTTTCGGATGAGTTACGTGGCCAAAACATAGGTAGTAAGCTTCTTAAAACAATTGAAGAATCAGGTAAAAGTCGAGGATGTGTAAAAATTCTCTTAGATACACTTAACTTTCAAGCCATGCCATTTTATAAAAAACATGGTTATGAAATTCAGTGGGTTCAAGAAGGGTATCCTAAAACGGGCTGTAAATATTTTATGCTCAAAGAGTTATAAAATAGTTTGAGTACAAGGAGCATATATAGATATTTAGGCAAACTATGCATTTTTGGAGAATATTTTGAGTAACGAATGGGACGAGTATGCTGAAAACTGGGATGTAGATCCTACTGTTGAAAAGTATGCAAGAAAAGCATTTTCTGAGCTTGTAGACAATCTCAATATTGATGGTCTAACAGTCCTTGATTTTGGTTGTGGTACAGGTGTATTAACTCAATTTATGAGTCCAGCAGTCAAAAGCATTGTTGCGATAGACCCATCTTCAGAAATGATAAAGTATCTGGATAACAAGGCGCTAGATAATGTCTCGTCTATAGCTGATTATCTCTCAGAAGAGTTAGTCCAAAATCGTCCTGAGTTAGCAAATAAATTTGATCTAATAGTGGCGTCGTCTGTTTGTGGTTTTCTACCTGATTATGAAGCAACATTGAGTTTATTAAAATCCCTAATTAAAGAAGGTGGTGTGTTTGTGCAGTGGGACTGGCTTTCAATTGATGACTCATCGGACACTGGATTGTCAGAGAAAAGAGTAAAACAAGCATTTATAGTAAATGATTTTGTAAATACGAAAATCACGTGTCCTTTTATAATGAGTAGCTCAAAAGGTGATATGCCTGTTTTAATGGCTATGGGTACAAATACCTTACAAACCGTTTAAGAACGTGCTGCTAACTGTTGGCTCGGTTCCGCTTCGCTACAAATTTAATTGGGCAATGGCGACTCACGTATAATCCAAAATTATACTCATGTGATTGAACATGGAGCTAATGGAGTACGAAGCCCGTTATCAGAATTGATAATAAGCTGATTTTATTTCAAATAAATATTGCTATACTTATTCTATATAAAAGAATTACTAATTATTTGAATGAAATTTACAATTGGCTTTAGAGCAGTTAAACATGAAGATTTAGATTTTTTATTAACCCTAAGAAAAAAATCAATGTCTAAACATTTATCTGATGCGAAAATAAAATTAACAAACGAACAGCATCTTGAGCGAATAAAAGAACATTATTATGACTCTCATATCATTTTACGTGATCGAAAGCCTATTGGTTTGCTAAAGCTTGGTGTTGTGTCACTTAAAGGCACAAGTAAAAGCCTACATATTAGGCAACTACAAATATTACCTGAATATCAAGGGCAAGGTATTGGCAGTAAAGTGTTGGCGGTAGTAAAGAAAAGGGCATTACAACTTCAGCTGCCTATAACCCTAAACGTATTATTAAAAAATCCTGCTAGAGGGCTTTATTTACGGCATGGTTTTCAAATTGAAGGAAAAAATAAGCTAGAATTCAAAATGCGCTGTCCACTTGACGTTATCGCAGCTTAACTTTATTTTATAGGTTAAATTAATAAATTTGTCCTTTACCTTTTATTTTATTTACATCAATACGTGATGGTGTAATTGTTCCGTTAACCAAAGGTTGAGTAGCAATGGTAAGCGCCTCTATAACCTTGTGTAAAGAAGGCAGGTTTAATGAGGAAAGGTCATCACTTACTTGGTGATAATGCTCATCTTTATCTAATTGAGTGCTACTAAAACTATGTGCTGGCACGCCTAATCTTGCAAGGGTTGCATTGTCTGAACGATAAAACAAACCTTGTTCAGGGTAGGGGTCTTTGTGTATTTTTTTACCTGACTTAGCTAATACTCGGTTTAATTGTTCTCCTAAATTAGATCGCTCCATACCCGTCATCCAAATAGTACCTGCACCGAATTTAGAGGGTTTTCCAATCATTTCAATATTAATCATTGCGGTGATTTTGCTAGGTTCTAATTGTTTGGAAAAATATTGAGAGCCAAAGCCGCCAATTTCTTCTGCGCTAAAAGCAGCAAACATTAAGGTGCGGGCATTATTACCTTGTTTGGCATAATACTGTGCAATGTTAATAATAGCAGCGGTGCCTGAAGCATTATCATCGGCACCATTAAAAATATTATCTCCCTCAGTATTTTTCATGCCTAAATGATCATAATGCGCCGAATAAAGTACCACTTCGTTAGGCTTGGTTTTACCGGGTAAAATTGCAATTACATTAGTGAGCTCGCTATTGCTGATAACACTTTCCCCTGAAACGTTTAAGTTCTCAACTTCTTCAGTTGTGGTGTCACAAAGGGCAATAACAATGGCGCTATCTTGATTATTACTGTTATCCTGTTGAAGTAGTTTAGTTACTCCTTGCCCAAAGTGGTGCTGATAACGTTTGAACAGTTCAGTATGGGCAGGATTTAATAAAATTAGATGTTTCCCACCTTGTTTGTTGATGCTGCGAAGAGCTGCTCGCATATCATCGTCTTTACCAATGTTGTGAACGTTAAGTTCACTGCTATTAACTCCATTAGCAATCACCCATGAAAAATTTTGAACTGTACTGATCATGGTTAAATATTCGGAAGAAAGTGTTTGACCGTTTAGAACAAAAGTAAGTTTTTTAGGGCTGATTTTTGTTACTTGATATTTTTGCAAAAAACCTTGAACAGAAATACCATTAGCGCCTATTAAACCACTTTCATCGAAACGTTTAGCTATATAATTGGCTGCTTGACTGATGTCGCTAGAAAAATTCCCTCTACCTTTTAAGTTGTCACTCGCTAAGTAGGTAACGTCTTTCGTCACTTGCTCTAAAGATATACTACTTGGGGCTGAAAGAGTAAAAGGTGAAGTCGTTAAGCATGCTGCTAACATGCTCACATTCAATAAAAATGAGGGGAGTTTTTTAATCATAGTTGCTTCGTTGTACTTAATATAGGTAATTTCTTTATTGTAAATTGTATTATTGTGAATTTTTTAACGTTTTCGTTTCTATTAATAGCGATTCATCACCATAGCTTAACCATAATTGACCATCTTGAATGCTACATTGAAACTCCATGGTTCTGCTCAGCAGTTTAACTAGTGCATCGGTTGTGCTGGTTTCAAATTGTTCAATGCTAAGTTTTGGTAATTTATTTAATGCATTCTGTGATTGTGACCACCAAGTTTCTACGCTTGATCCATAACAATACAGTTTTACTTGTGCGGCTTTGTTGCATGCTTTTTTAATACGTTTTTCATCAATTTGGCCTAATTCAATCCATAAAGCTATTTCATCGCTATAATTTATTTGCCAAATTGCTGCTTCATCTTCATCACTAACGCCTTTGCCAAATTTCAAATCATTATGGACATTTAGAATATAGCTAACTAAACGAACCATAAGTCGTTGTGAGGTTTCAGAAGGATGTTGCGCTAAGGTTAGTTGCAAAGAGTCGTAATAATTACGATCCATATCTGCAAGTTCAATATTAGCTTTATAAATTGTTGCTTTTAGTGCCATATGAATACTGCCATGTGAGTTTTGATATTTAAAAAATAATTTGATAAGGATAATAACAGTATGAGAAAAGCTTACTAGACATTTTTGAAATAAATAATTGAGATGATAATGATCAATTTAATAAATAATAAAGCTGGTGCTATGTTAATACCATCTAGTAATATTTTTCTTCGAGTTTATTATGTTAATTCAATCTTTTATACCACCACAACGTACATTAATGGAGCCGGACCTTCTGATGTTAACCCTAGCGTTTTATCAGCATTAGCCAGACCAACAGTTGGTCATCTAGATCCTACATTTATCGGCATGATGGATGAAGTTAAATTATTATTGCAATATGTTTTCAAACTAGAAATTCCTACTCTATGGCCATATCTGCACCAGGTATGGAAGTTTGGTCAAGGCAGGGCAAGCGCAGTTATTAGCATAACGCGCCAGTGAATTTATAGTTTGCGCTGGACGAACCGTGAGCCCTATTAGTCTTTTTCTTGTTAACTGGTGTTGTTGGAACTTAAAAGTACTACCAAGCGCCAATGTTTTTCATACTTAACCAAGGCTCTTGTGGTGCTAATGCATCACCTTTTTGTAATAATTCAATCGAAATATTATCAGGAGATTTAACAAAGGCCATTTTGCCACATCGAGGTGGCCGGTTAATAACAACGCCACTCTTTTGTAAGTTTTGACAAGTTTGGTAGATGTTATCTACTTCAAAGGCTAAATGACCGAAGTTACGGCCACTACCATAGGCTTCTTCAGATCCCCAATTGTAAGTTAACTCTATTTCAGCTTCACCAACAGCTGCGGCTAAAAATATCAGTGTGAATTTCCCTTCTGGTACATCAACGCGTTTTGTTTCTATTAAGCCCAATTTATTGATGTAAAAGTCTAATGATAGTTCAAGATCGCGAATGCGTATCATGGTGTGTAAAAATCTCATTGCTATTCCTCTAGTCGTTATTCACTTAGTTTCTATGTTTCTATTTTTGATGAGTACTCACATAAATCTTCAATAATACATGAACCACATTTTGGTTTACGTGCAGCGCAGGTATAACGGCCATGTAATATTAACCCATGATGAACGTCAACTATAAATTCTGACGGTACAACTTTTAATAACTTTTGTTCAACCAAGTCTACATTCTTTCCTACTGCTAATTTAGTACGATAAATAACGCGAAAAATATGGGTGTCAACCGCGATGGTAGGCCAACCTATAAGAGTAGTGTTTTGAGTAATTGCACTTTATAGGATGATTATATTACCTGTTTATTCGGTTAATTACCATTTTGCTATCTTATTGATTTAAAGCCATTAAAACAGTATTGAACCTGAAGCAGTTGTTAACTTATTTCGAGTTAAAAATAACATTGTCGTCTTACCCCGTTTTCGTGGAAGCCCAGTAGAGATATAGCTAGAGGTGTTCCAAGGTGTCTTGTAATCATGCAAGCACTAACAAGCCTTACTTATTGATAATTTAAAATTTGCGATGAAAGTTATCTGGAAAGAAAATTTAAAAAGTCTAGACTTAGTGTGAGCTAACCTTAATAAAGATCTGAAAAATGAGTACGTATACTGAATTACAAAACACTCAACAGTAAAATAGATATTATGATAATTGTTGGGGGTAACTCTTTTAAAATAAACTTCTAAGGGAGTTATTATTTCTAGGCACTTTATGAATGTTCACACTCGTAAAGAGTTGCCCGTTATAAATGTAAAGCAAGTTTAAGAAATAACCCTGATTATATTCGGCCGAGATACGTTCTAGTCTTTTGTGTTTCTTTTATTAGTGTGGTAAATCGGTTTACAGAGTCAGGATATTGGGTCTTCATTCATTCCAATAAACTGGTAAAGCTTATCTGTTACCACTTTTAATGAACATTTAAAGAATATCAAGGAAAATCAACCAATAGTTAGATTAGAAAGACTGATGTCAATGTACTTAATGTCATAAATGAGTATTTATCAGGTCATCTAAAAGTGATGGTGAAATGAACCAAAAAATAGAATATTGTCATACATCTAAAGGGGTTTCCCTAGCCTACACAAAAACAGGCACGGGTCTTCCGTTAGTAAAAGTGGCAAACTGGCTTAGTCACATTGATTACGACTGGGATAGTCCCGTTTGGGGGCCTTGGCTAAAGAGTCTTTCAGATAACTTCACATTGTTTCGGTATGATGAAAGAGGGTGTGGCTTGTCTGAACGAAATGTAGACGACATGTCTTTTGAAGCCTGGGTAAACGACCTTGAAACTGTGGTAGATGCGACAGGACTGGAGCGATTTGCTCTTCTAGGTATTTCTCAGGGAGGGCCAATTGCGATAGCCTACGCACAACGCTATCCTGAGAAAGTGAGTCATTTAATTCTTTACGGTACATACGTCCGAGGAACTCAGCACCAAGACTTGCCTCCAGAAAAGTTAGAAGAGATGAAGACCCTGCTTCAACTGATTAAGATTGGTTGGGGGCAAAACAACCCTGCTTTCCGGCAAGTGTTCACTACTTTATTCTTACCAGAAGGTACACCCGAACAAATAGGTTGGTTCAACGAGTTGCAACGAATTTCTACCTCCCCGGAAAACGCTATGAGAATAGTTAGTGGGTTTGATCAAATCGACGTACGCAATATTGCAGCTTCCCTTGATGTGCCGACCTTAGTCCTACATGCAAGAGGAGACGCACGGATACCGTATCGAGAAGGTAAAATCACTGCACAACATATTCGGGGGGCTCAGTTCATTACTTTGGAGAGCAATAATCATATCCTGCTAGGAACTGAACCCGCATGGCAACAATTTTTGGATGAAGTGCACGAGTTTGTTGGAATAGAAAACAAGGTACAAATACCTAAATCCCCACCGGCAGGTGAATCATCATTCAAGTCAGCTCAAGTGAATATCGATTTGGAAAGCAAAGTCGTGGAACGGACCCAAAATCTCAACAAAGCCGCATTTCAAATGAAACATCAGTATCAAAAATTGCAATACGCTTATGAAGAGCTAACAAAGTCTCAAACAAAATTAGTCCAAACTGAAAAAATGGAAGGACTTAATACGTTAGTGTCTGGAGTGGCTCATGAAATCAACAATCCCACTAATTTTCTTCAAGGGAGTACGCATAATTTAAAAGAAAATCTTACCGACTTGAAACAATTCATTTTTGAATTGGCAGGAGAAGATGCAAATCCGGACATTATTCAGGCTTTTGAATTACGGTTTAATAAGATAGAAACTTATCTTGAAACGGTAAACAAAGGTGGAGATCGAATAAAAAAAATCGTTCAAGATTTACGGACATTTTCTCGGTTGGACGAAGCAGAAATAAAACAGGTAAATATCGTTAAAAGTATTCAGTCTACTGTCCGATTTTTTCATAATAAGTATGAAAAAGAGGTGAATATTATTTATGATTTCCAAGTGGATTCCCAAATAGAATGTTTAGCGGCTCAACTTAATCAAGTGTTCATGTGTTTGATCATCAACTCCTGCGAAGCTATTCAAATCAAGCGGAATAATACGGAAAACATGATATCAGGAGTATTAAAAGTAAGTACAACCTTAGAAGAGAATAAGTTATGCATTCATTTTCAAGATAATGGTTGTGGGATGAGTGAAAAAGTTCAAAAACAAATGTTTGATCCTTTTTTCACGACAAAAGAGGTTGGGAAAGGAACTGGAATGGGACTGTCTATTTCTCATGGAATTATTGAAAAACATCAAGGAGAGATTCTGGTCGATTCTTCACCAGATAAAGGAACCACTATCACAATCGTCTTGCCGCTGTTTCTTGGGAAAAGTAAAAAAATAAATTAAACAAATAAATTCACAAATATTGCTGAATTTGAAGTTTTCAAAGATTTTGCAAGGTTTCAAATTCATATTTGTTTCAAAACCTAGCGCATGGACCGCAACTTGGGATTCTAAGCGTTATCAATAATATTAAAGACAAATTCTAACATCTATCACCGCTGCATTTTATGTCTCTAGTATGGCGGTACAGTAACTATCCAAATGACCGTTTAGTGGCCGCCTTTAAGGAAGTAATCGCAAACGTCAGAAATTCGCCTCTTAGAGGTGGTAATTCAATAATGTGGAAACTTGCAAAGTCGAAATTGAACTATTCTGTTTTGTCTTTAAAGTCACATAAGTCTTCAATAATGCATGAACCACATTTTGGTTTACGTGCAGTACAGGTATAACGGCCATGTAATATAAACCAGTGGTGTAAATTGAACATGAATTCATTTTTATTAGGCGTGTTTTTAATTATGGCCTGTTCGGTTTGTTCAACTGTTTTGCCTTTAGCATAACCAGTACGGTTTGCGAGTCTTTGGATATGAGTATCTACGGCTAAAAAGTATTTACCTTCATTATCTTTTAACCAACCAAAAGCAGTATTTAGCACTACATTGGCTGTTTTTCTGCCAACGCCTGGTAATGCTTCAAGTGACGCTCTATCTTCAGGTACTTCACCATCATGTAAATCAACCAACATTTGACAGGTTTTTAGGGTGTTTTTAGCTTTAGTATTAAATAAGCCAATAGTTTTCACATAAGAAATTAAACCTTCAAGCCCTAAATCCAATATTGCTTGTGGTGTATTGGCTACAGGGTATAACTTAGCTGTAGCTTTATTTACACCAACATCGGTAGCTTGGGCAGAAAGTAATACTGCTATTAGCAATTCAAATGGTGTGCTGAAGTTCAGCTCTGTGGTCGGCTCAGGATTGTTATTGCGTAGCCTTGTTAGAATTTCAACGCGCTTTTCTTTATTCATTTTTTTTATTCACTATATTATTTTTATCGCCCGAAATTAGCTACTCGTCATTAATTTTTTAGTCTATCTAACTTGCAACTAATCACTGTCCACTATCAGTCAAGAATCGAAGTTAACTCTAACTCGCTCTATAGCTTGCTTTTCTGCTTTTGGCTGACGTTGTTTTATATGGGCATCAATAATGTTTTTAAGTGCAATGATAAAGCCCATAGCAATAAAAGCGCCAGGCGGAAGTATAGCTAATAAGAATTGGGTATCTAAATGCATTACTTCAATCCGTAAAACGCTAGCCCAGTCCCCAAGCAGTAAGTGAGCACCGTCAAATAATGTTCCTTGCCCTAAAACCTCTCGAATGGCACCCAATATAAACAAAACTAACGCAAAACCTATCCCCATCATTAAGCCATCAAAACTTGCCTGCTTTATCGGGTTTTTAGACGCATAAGCTTCAGCTCTACCAATTATGGCGCAGTTGGTCACGATTAAGGGCAGAAATATACCTAACGATTGATAAATACCATAAGTGTATGCGTTCATCAGTAATTGAACACAAGTTACAAAAGCAGCAATAATTAATACAAAAATAGGGATGCGAATTTCTTTAGGTACCCAATGGCGAATGGCGGAAACAGTTGCATTGGAGCACACTAAAACAAGTAAAGTAGCGAGTCCTAAACCTAAGGCATTTGTGACAGTGGCCGTGACGGCAAGCAGCGGACAAAGACCTAATAATTGAACTAAGCCAGGATTGTTTTTCCACAAGCCTTGAATAGCTAATTCTTTATATTCAGCCTTGAGGGCTTGCTTGGCTAATGCTTTTTCAGCTGAATTTTCTTCTATTTCAGCGCTAGGCTCTGGCGAATCGCTTGTTAAACTTTCATTATCAATGCTCATTAGTTGCCTCACTTTCTTTTTCATTGTCAGGTTGAGGTTCTTGATTATTTATCAAGCAGCTATTTGGAAGCGTTAATAGATGATTTTTGTTGTCTTTAAAATAAAATAATGTTTTTCTTACGGCTTTAACAATAGCTCTAGGAGTGATGGTTGCGCCTGTAAATTGATCAAACATGCCGCCATCTTTAGCAACCGCCCAACGGCTATCTTTTTCAGAAAGTAATTTCTTGTCGTTAAAACTTGTGATCCAATCACTTTTTCTTAGCTCAATTTTATCGCCTAACCCAGGTGTTTCTTGATGTTTTAGTACCCGAACACCACTGATGCTGTCATCCATGTTAATAGCCACAATAAGCTCAATATTGCCATTGTAGCCATCAGGTGCTGTGCTAGTCATGGCTATTGCTATTGGATCTGAATCATTACGGGCGATATATGCCGTTTGGCTTGTTTTTTTGTTTATGGAACTGCTTTTTGAGCCGCCAAGTAAAGATGAACTTAAGCTAACACAATCTTGAGTTATATCATTATTATATCGACTAGGCTCAATAATACTGTGTAGGGTGTTTAGTAGTTGTAGTTGTTCTTGTGCTTTAATTTTATCTTTTGTTAACTCATTTACTAAACCAACAATCGCAGTACAAACAATCGCGAATATTGCGAGTATTTGGCTGTTTTTTTGTATCGGTAAACGAAAATTAGCGTTTTTATCAGCTTCTTTATCAGGTGTTAATGGAGTAGTCATTAGTTAACCCCTCCTTGCTTTTCAGTTTTATCTTTAAGCATTGAAGCTTTATCTGTATCTACTGCATGACCATAGGTGCGTGGACGAGTATATTGGTCTACTAAAGGTGCTGCCATATTACAAAGTAATACAGCAAAGGCAACACCATCAGGGTAACCGCCAAATGTTCTTATTAAATACACCAATAACCCGGCTAGTGCACCAATAATTAATCGACCCTTTATACTAGTCGCGCCAGTAACTGGGTCGGTTAAAATAAAAAATGCACCTAACATGCAGCCACCTGACAGCCAATGAAAGAGGGTCGAAGCACTCGTGTCAGGGCTGATGCTATAAGCAATAAAAGAGCATAAAAATAAGCTAAATAAAAAACTAATAGGTGTCTGCCATGCGATAGCCTTTTTAACAATTAAGAATAAACCACCGGCAAGAAAAGCGATATTTATCCATTCCCAGCCTAGTGCAAACCCTAAACTTGATGATAAACCACTAATGAATATGTTGTTTTGTATTATTTCAAAAACAGTGAAGCCTAAACCTATATTGGTTTTTAAAGTGTCTAATGGCGTAGCCATAGTAAAACCATCAATGCTAGTACGTAGCTGTTCTACCGAGTAGCCTTCACTAGTGAAACCTGTGAATATAGTGGTTATGGTGTTAGCAAAATCTAAATCAATATTCACTAAAGATAATGGTGGTTGCCATGACGTCATTTGGATAGGAAATGAAATTAACAGCATTACGTAAGCTGCCATAGCCGGATTAAATGGATTATGTCCTAAGCCACCATATAATTGCTTCACGACTAAAATAGCAAATGCAGCGCCAATAACTGAAATCCACCACGGTGCAATGGCAGGCAAGCAGATACCAAGTAAAATTGCTGTAAGAATCGCACTTCCATCAAAAATTTGTTTGCTGATATTATTCTTACTTCTTAGTGATAAAACAATAAATTCACATAACAATGCTGTCGAAATTGTTAATGTTATATGAATAATATTACCCCAACCAAAAAAGTACCACTGAGCAAGTATGCCAGGTAAAAGAGCATAAATTACTAATCGCATTAAGGCTGACGTTTCTGTTTGGTTGTGATTATGGGGTGAGCTTGCTATCCAAAATGCCATAATTATTCTGATTCTTCATTGCTAGGTTTAAAGGAGGTTTTTTCTTCACTGCTCGCTACCCGTAACAGGCCTTCTTGCTTTTCATGTTCTTTTTTTGCTTTTGCTTTAGCTTTAGTCTTCGCTTTTGCAACTGCTGCAGCAATTCTAGCTTTTTTATCATCAGTGCCTGCTGTTGTAATGTTGGTTTTTTTATTATCCGAAGTAGGTAGAGGTTCTTTCTTTTCTTTTTTGGTTTTCGTCTTGGCCTTGGCCTTGGCTTCCAGCTCCTTGGCCAGTTCCAGCTTGTCCTCTTCCACCAGGCTCTTGCCCACCGAAAGACCACGGGCCTTGTAGAAGGTGAAGATCATGCCGCCGCCGATCAGCACCTTGTCGCACTTGTCGATCAGGGCTTCGAGCACGCGCCTGTTGGCACGCTTGAGGTCGATGCGGTGGCAAAAATCAAACAGGTCGGTGAACGGCCCGCCAGCAGCGCGCGCGGCAAGCATCGACTCCAGCGCACCCTCGCCGACGCCACGAATCGCGCCCAGCCCGTAACGCACCTGGCGCGGGCCGGCGACTGAAAAGCGCACTTCACTGCGGTTGATGTCGGGCGGCAGCAGGTCCAGCCCCATGCGCAGCGCTTCGTCGCGCATGACGACGATGGTTTCGGTGTGTGCCATTTCGCAGGACAGCACCGCCGCCATGAACTCGGCGGGGTAATGCCGCTTCAACCACGCCGTTTGATAGCTGACCAGCGCGTAAGCGGCGGCGTGCGATTTGTTGAAGCCGTAATTGGCGAACTTCTCCATCAGGTCGAACACGCCGCTGGCGATGTCGCCGCTGATGCCCCGCGCTTCGGCGCCTGCCTCGAAGATGCTGCGCTGGGTGGCCATTTCATCGGCCTTTTTCTTGCCCATGGCGCGGCGCAACAGGTCGGCGCCGCCCAGGGTGTAGCCGGCCATGCGCTGCGACATCTGCATGACCTGCTCCTGGTACACGAAGATGCCGTAGGTGGGCGCCAGCACCGGCTCCATCTCGGGGTGCAGATATTCAACCGGCGCGTCGCCGCGCTTCCGCGCGCAGTATTCGGGAATCAGGTCCATGGGGCCGGGTCGGTACAAGGACACCAGCGCCACGATGTCTTCGAAGCAGTCGGGCTTGAGGTCACGCGCGGCCTTCTGCATGCCCGGCGATTCCATCTGGAACACCGCCGAAGTCTCGCCGCTGGCGTAAAGGGCGTAGGTCTCGGCGTCGTCAATGGCAATGTCGAGGACATTGAGGGTCGTTCCGCTGCGGGCGATGGTCTGCACCGCCTCCTCGATCACCGTGAGGGTTTTCAGGCCCAGAAAATCGAACTTGACCAGCCCGATGGTTTCCAGGTCCTTCATGTCGAACTGGGTGCGCAGCCCGCCACCGCCGGCTTCGCAGTAGAGCGGGCAATAGGTGGTCAGCGGCTCGGGCGCAATCACCACGCCGCCGGCGTGCACGCCGACGCCGCGGGTCACGCCCTCCAGCGACAGCGCCAGGTCGAGCACCATGCGGATCTCTTCATCCTGCGCGTAGGCCTGCTTGAGCTCCGGCACCTCGTCCATGGCGTCGGCCAGGGTGGCGCCGGGGGTGCCGGGGATCAGTTTGGCCAGCCGGTCGCCAAAGCCATAGCCGTGGCCGAGCACGCGGCAGACGTCCCGCACCACGCCGCGCGCGGCCATGGTGGAGTAGGTGATGATCTGCCCGACCCGGTCGCGCCCGTAACGCTCGGCCACGTACTGGATGACGCGGTCGCGGTTGTCCATGCAGAAGTCGATGTCGAAGTCGGGCATCGACACGCGTTCGGGATTGAGGAAGCGCTCGAACAGCAGATTGAACGGCAGCGGATCAAGGTCGGTGATGCGGATGGCATAGGCCACCAGCGAGCCGGCGCCCGAGCCACGGCCGGGCCCCACCGGGCAGCCGTTTTCCTTGGCCCACTGAATGAAGTCGGCGACCACCAGAAAGTATCCGGCGAAGCCCATCTTTTCGATGATGCCCAGCTCGTAGTCCAGGCGCTGGCGGTACTCGTCGGCGCGGCCCTGCGGCAGTCCGTCGGGGAACCGCTCGGCCAGACCCTGCTCGGCGCGGGCACGCAGGTAGGCGTCCGGCGGGCCGCCGTCCGGCACCGGAAATTTGGGCAGGTGATAGGTGCCGAACGACAGGGTCAGGGTGCAGCGCCGCGCGATGTGCACGCTGTTTTCCAGCGCCTCGGGCATATCGGCGAAGCGCTCGGCCATTTCTTCCGGAGACTTGAGGTATTGCTCCGGCGAGTAGGGGCGCGGTCGCTTGGGATCGGCCAGCACCCGCCCTTCGGCAATGCAGACGCGCGCCTCGTGCGACTCGAAGTCGTCGCGGGTGAGAAAGCGCACGTCGTTGGTGGCCACCACCGGCACGCCGCGCAGCTTCGACAGGGCGACGGCCTGCTGCACCCAGTCTTCATCCCCCGGCCGGTCGCAGCGGCAGATGTCCAGATACAGCCGGTCACCGAACAGGGCCTGGAGTTCGTCGAGGGCGGCCAGCGCCGGGCCGACCTGATCGGCGGCGGCCGCGCGGAAGAGTGCACCGTCGCGGCCGGTGAGCGCGATCAGGCCCTGATGATGCGCCTGCAGTCGTGCCCGCGACACGCAGGCACGTCCGCGGGACTGGCCGTCGATGTAGGCGGCCGAGAGCATCGCCGACAGGTTGCGAAAACCGGTGTCGTTCTGCACCAGCACGGTGAGGCGCGACGGCGCATCGGTCGGCAGTTCCGGGGCGATCCACAGATCACAGCCGACCACCGGCTTGATGCCCACCGCCTCGGCGCCCTTGTAAAACTTGACCGTGGCGTAGACGTTGGTCGGGTCGGTGACCGCAACCGCCACAAACCCCAGCGCCGCCGCGCGGGTCAGCAGGGTGTCGCCCTGCCCGCCACCCTTGCGCTTGGGTGGCTCGACACGCACCGTGCCGTCGGTCAGGGCGTACTCGGTGTGCAGCCGCAGATGGACGAAACCGGTCATGCCGCGCACGCGGCCCGGGCGCGCTGGCAGGGGGCGAAGCTCATGCGGTGATGCACGCCGGGGCCGCGCGCCGCCAGTGCGGCAAGATGCTGCGGCGTGCCGTAGCCCTTGTGCAGGGCAAAACCATATTCAGGGTTGCGTGCGTCCAGCTCCAGCATCCACTCATCCCGCGTGGTCTTGGCGAGGATACTGGCCGCCATGATCGCCGGCCGCAAGTCGTCGCCGCCGATCCAGCAGGTGGTCGGCCAGCCCCCGTCCGGGTCCTGGTTGCCGTCGATCTCGACCGCGTCGGGCACCCACGGCAGCGCGGCCACGGCGCGGCGCATCGCCAGCAGGCTGGCCTGAAGAATGTTGAGGGTGTCGATCTCGATCACGCTGGCCTGGCCGATGCCCCAGGCCAGCGCCTCGGCCTTGATCTGCACTGCGCGCCGCGCCCGTGCGGCGGCGCTCAGGCGCTTGGAGTCACGCAGGCCCGCGATGGGCCCGGCCAGCACCACGGCGGCCGCCACCACCGGCCCGGCCAGGCATCCGCGCCCGGCCTCATCCACGCCGGCGACCCGCAGCAGCACGCTCATGGTCGCGCGGCCAGGCCGCTGAGAATGGCCCGTGCGGCCTGCGCGGCGGCCCCCACGGCAAGTTGTTGGCGCACGTCGGCGAAGGCGTCGAGCTGCACCTGTCGCGCGGCGCCGTCCACGAGCAGGGGCATCACATCGGCCGCCAGACGCAGCGGATTGCATTCGGCCTGCAAACGCTCCGGCACGGTGGGGATGCGACTCAGCAGGTTGGGCAGGCTGACGTGGCGGGTCTTGAGCAAGCCGCCCTTGATCATCAACCAGGCGGTCAAGGGCGCGGTGCGATAGCCCACCACCATGGCGCGCCCCACCAGCAGGGTTTCCAGCGTGGCGGTGCCCGAGGCCAGCAGCACGGCGTTGGCCGCCGCCAGGGCCTGATGGGCCTGGCCGTCGATCAGCCGCCAGTCGGCGTTCGGGGCCCACTGCCGAATCTGCGCGGCAAGCCCCTCGCGCAGTGCCGACTTGGCGACCGGCGTCACCGCCTGCAGCCCCGGCAGGGCTGCACTGAGACGCGCAACGGTCTGCGCGAACACCGGCGCGAGATGCCGCACTTCGCCACCGCGCGAGCCCGGCAACACCGCCAGCGTGAGGCGGTCGGCCAGCCCCAGGTGCGCGCGCGCGGTGGACGTGTCGGGCGCCGCCTGAATTTCGTCCGCCAGGGGATGGCCGATGAAATCGGCCCGCAC
>MAAC01009510.1_pt1 | contig 22570 bp, 32 predicted proteins | sample 1115981 | NCBI WGS metagenome assembly MAAC01 (sample SAMN04961126, study PRJNA320927) | seawater metagenome | isolation source: sample BD02T64 sea water enriched with oil for 64 days | place: USA:Gulf of Mexico | collected 2013-07-27
ATTAGTTGATAAACTGAAAAACGAAGCCAAGGTGATCTCATGAGTATTCTGGTAATTGCGGAACACGACAACAGTGAAATTAAAGGCGCGACACTGAATGCTGTCGCCGCTGCCCAGGCCATCGGTAGCGACGTGGATATTCTGGTTGCCGGTGCAAACTGTGGCGCAGCTGCCGATGCCGCTGCAAAAATTGCAGGTATTAGCAAGGTTCTGGTTGCCGACAATGCCGCCTATGAATTTATGCTGGCCGAAAACGTTGCCCCCCTGATTGCCGAATTGGCCGCCAACTACGGTCACGTTCTGGTACCTGCTACGACTAATGGCAAAAACGTCCTAATGGCAAAAACGTCATTCCCCGTGTTGGTGCCCTGCTCGACGTACAGCCGATCTCTGACATCAGTGCCGTTGTTAGTGAAGATACATTTCAGCGCCCTGTCTACGCCGGTAACATTGTTGCCACCGTACAGAGTAGCGACAGCATTAAGGTGATGACGGTTCGCACCACAGCTTTTGACCCCGTGGCAGCCGAGGGTGGCAGTGCCACTATCGAAGCCGTTGGCGGCGTTCACGATGCTGGCGTTTCTGAGTTTAAAGGCGAAGAAGTGGCCAAGTCTGACCGCCCCGAATTGACTGCTGCCGATGTTATCGTTTCCGGTGGTCGTGGCATGCAAAATGGCGAGAACTTCGAGCTGCTGTACAAGGTTGCCGACAAGCTCGGCGCCGCCGTTGGTGCTTCACGTGCCGCCGTCGACGCAGGCTTTGTACCCAATGAAATGCAGGTTGGCCAAACCGGTAAAATTGTTGCCCCCGACCTCTATATCGCGGTGGGTATTTCCGGTGCCATCCAGCACTTGGCAGGTATGAAAGACTCTAAAGTCATTGTTGCCATTAACAAGGACGAAGACGCACCCATCTTCCAGGTCGCGGATTATGGTCTGGTTGCCGATTTGTTCAAGGCATTGCCAGAACTCGACGAAGCCCTGTAAAAAGAAGCATCGTTGTCATAAAAAAACCGGCTATAGGCCGGTTTTTTTATGACTGTAAACTTATCCTTAGGCTCATCCCTTACGCCGCTTTTCTCTGGCTTGCTCGCGCTCCTGGGGCGACAAATTACGCCATTTTTGCTTTAGTTTTTTACGCTCTTCTTCGGGTAACTGCCTAAACTTTTTACGTGCCTCTCTCAGCCGCTGTCTCTCCTCCGGAGGTAGGGAGTCGAAGCGTTGGCGACGCTCTTTGATACGTTGGCGTTGCTCCGGAGGCATGGCCTCAAAACGCTTCCTACGTTGCTCCCTCGTCATATCATGACCACGCCCGCGACCGTCCTCCTGTCGCGCAATTATCGGTATTTTTGATTCTGCCCCCAGTCTATTTTCAATGGCGGGAAGTTCTAGAGTATTTTCAAGGCGATAAATTTCAGTCTTTAAATTTGCGTCTGTGCTGCTGGGAAGAGGGGAGTGAGCCAGGGCTGGGCCGGTATGCAATAACAGGCAGAGCAGGCTACAGGAGCGTAGAAAAACAAGCATATCAGCCACTTAGACCCTGCTCATTTTCGGCTAGCCAGTAATAAAACTCCAGATCGTCGTAAAGTTCCAAGTTATCGCTCAAATACTCATGGGAGGGCGTCGGCGCAAGAGGCGACAGGGGGCTTATAAATACCAGAACCAGTAGCGAGGCTAGAGCCATTCCCGCTGCGGGCCACAGCAAACGGCGAATGCGGCGGGGCGCTTTTGTCGTTGTCAGCTGCGCATCGAGAGCCTGCCGGCGTATGGCCGATAGACGTGCATTCTCCCCAACACCAACAAGCTGTTCACTGCGGCGTAAATGAGTTTGTAGCTCTTGTTCAAATTCAGTCTTCACGATGAATCTCCTCCAGGCACTCGCCCAGTGCAGAGCGCAGGGATTTCAGGGCCCGCGAGTAGTGGGTTTTTACACTGCCTTCACTACAAGCCATGGTTTGGGCGGTCTCACGTGTTGAAAAGCCCTCCCAACAGCGCAGCATAAAGGCTTCGCGCTGCCGGCGAGGTAGCCGACTTATCTGTAAGTGAAGTGTGGCTATGGTGTTCTGACGCTGTAAATTCTGTAGCGGGTCGCCCTCGGAGCTGGCTATTTTGTCGAAGGGGTCATGGGCACTTGCGGGCTCAAAATCATTAGCCGGGGCCTGGTTCGGGAGTATAGCGCCAAAGCGTCGCAGTAGTTTGCGACGCCGAAACAAGTCGTTAATTTTATTGTTGAGGATGCGATAGAAGAGCTTTCGCCACTCATCACTATCCCGGTCGGCATAGGACTTGACCAGTTGCAACATACTATCTTGCAGCACATCCATGGCGTCGTCGGGATTGCCCAGGGCCGCGCGCGCCATGGCAAAGGCGCGACGCTGTACCGAGGCTAAAAAGCCATCCAGGGCGAGTCGAGATTCCTCGCTCGCAATTGCCACATTAGCCATGAATGTTGAGATTTTCATCACTTGCGTACAGGACACTACTAATGGTGAACATGGTGCAAAACTTCACTGAGAACAAGTGCGGAGGTCAACAATCGATAGTTATCATATCGATAAGCGTCAGCGAAATACTGCTGTTGATGGGAATGGTGAGCGCGACGCTTGCCACTGCGATAGAGCTTATAGCCGGGGTAGCTAAGGTGGTTTGCGTGATACGAGTGTTGGTAGACAAGCTCGGAGTGAAATTGTTGGTGAGGATGAGCGCTTTTACTTCCAGGGTGTTGAGAGTTCATTGTGTGCGAATGAGAAATTTTGAGGTGGCGCTGAGTAGTTGGGCTTTGGCCGCCAGAAAGGTGCGAGTGCTGGGCATAAACAGGGGCGGATAAGAACGCTGAGAGACATACGGTCAATAGCAATTTTGTTGCAGTCATGCTGAAGCTCTCCGGTGCGAATAATGTGGCGCGGTATTAACAATAACGCCCGGCGCCACAATCGGTTGACAGCTCCTGGCGCTTATTGGATGGCGGGCTCCTTGTTGACCAGACGTGTCTCGAGGGATGTACTTGCAGCTCGTGTGTAGTTGGATAATAAATGCGCGCTTTCCCGCAAAATGGGATCCGGCGTCTTTTCATCTTCTTTCTGCTGCTTACGGTGGGCTTCTACAGCCTTGGTCGATGCAAAAACGGGCTCACCTTGCCCCTGACGCCGAGTGTTTTCGATGGCCAACCATTTCTCTTCGCGCTGCTCTTTCAATTGCTCACGGCTAGATTGCTTGAGTGTGAATTTCTTCAATGTACGCTGATCGGTAATCAGGCCGATCTCGTCGAGCATAAAGCGCCAGTCCGGGTCGCTGGCGACACGGTGTTGGTGTTGGGTTTTTAGGCTTGTTAGCAAGGGCTCGAAGTCCTCGTACACGCGGTGCCTGACCTTGCGAATACTGTCCCAGGGTAGGGCGTTGTCCTGACTGCTCTCACCAACTTCATCCAGATCAAAGTAGGAGGGAAAGCTGATATCGGGGACGACGCCACGGTGTTGAGTGCTCTGCCCGGAAACTCGGTAAAACTTTGATTCCGTTAGTTTAAGCCGTCCTTCTTTAAGTGGCGCGAGAACCTGAACGGAGCCCTTGCCAAAACTGGTAGTGCCGACCACCAAACCGCGACCATAGTCTTGAATGGCCCCGGCAAAAATTTCCGACGCCGAGGCACTGAGACGGTTGATCAGGACAATCAGTGGCGCATCGTAAAAGGGTCGTTGTCGGGCGCGCTGCTCCCGCGACACGCGCTGGTCGGCATGGCGAATTTGCACCACCGGGCCGGGGTGAATAAACAGGTCGGTCAGCGCCGTCGCCTCGTAGAGCGAGCCGCCGCCGTTATTGCGTAGATCCAGAACGATACCGTCAATATCCTGTTTCTTTAGCTCGATAATCAATTTCATGACGTCGCGAGAGGTGCTTTTAAAGTTGGGATCGCGCTTGCGATAGGCCTCAAAATCCATGTAAAAGGCCGGTATGGTAATTACACCCACGCGAAAGCCATCGTCACCTTGCTCAAGATCGATTATTTCGCTTTTGGCGGCCTGTTCTTCCAGTTTCACCTTGTCGCGAATGATCGCCACAACGGTGGTTTTATCACCACCTTCTGAAGTGCCCGGGATAATTTCCAGGCGTACCCGGCTGTCTTTTTTACCCCGTATCAGATCGACGACATCGTCGAGACGCCAACCAATGACATCGACCATGGTCGCGTCGTCCTGGGCCACCCCGATGATCTTGTCTTCCGCCGCCAGGACGCCCTGTTTATCGGCCGGCCCACCGGGAACAATGCGCACAATTTTGGTGAATTCATCCTCTATTTGTAAGACGGCACCAATACCTTCCAGTGAAAGGGACATGGAAATGTTGAAGTTTTCGAGGGTCCGGGGGGCGAGATAGCTGGTGTGGGGGTCGTAGAGCCCGGCCAGAACATTGATGAAATTTTGTACGGCATCGTCTGCATCTTGCTGCTCTAGTTGCTTGATCTGGTTGGCGTAGCGCTTGCGCAACAGCTCGCGTGCGGCTGCAGCATCTTTGCCAGAGAGTACCAGGCGTAGCAGGCTGTCCTTCATTCTTTTGCGCCAGTAGTCGTCGGCCTCGGCCCTGGATGCCAGCCAGTTGCGAGTATCTCTATCGAGGTTAATACTTTCCTCAAGATTGAAGTCGAAGCTAAAATCGCTGTCCAGCAGGCTTATATTACTGTCCAAACGATTCGCTATACGCTCGCGGAAGAGGTTGTAAATGGCAAAGGCCTCGGACAAGTCACCCGCCAACAGGGCCTCATCAAAGGCATAGCGTGTTGTTTCGAATTGTACGACATCGGCTTGCAGCAAATAGACTTTAGCGGGGTCCAGAGCCTCAAAATAGCTATCCAGCAGTCGGCTGGAAAAATTATCATCGACAATTTGTTTCTTATAGTGCTTCTTACTCAGAGTATCGAGAATTTCAATCGCCGTTCGCGAATGTTCTTCGTTATACACCAGAGGCTCGGCTTTACCGTAGGCCGTAGTTGTGACTGTAGTGGTGAACAGCAGCAGAATAAATGCGAATGACAGTAACTTCATAGGGTAAGCAGTTTTTCCATGATTAAGTAAAGAGTGTAGCACTAAGTATCGCCGTAGTTGTTGCGCGGCCAAATATATGACCAAAACAGGGCGTTTTTGTAAGCTGTTGATTTTATTGGGTCTAGCTGGGATTCTTCCTGGTATAACGAGCGAGTCTAGTGGGAAGTCCAGGGTGGACAGCGGTTTGTAGGGCTGGGCTTGCCAGATTGTACCGAGGACTAGCCGGAACACAGGTTTTACCAAAACCCTATAATCTTGAACCGACTTACCTGGCATTAGCGGCGGGGTTATACAGCCTCGCAGCGCCAGGGCAAACACCTGGCATGGATGTTAAAACACCCGATGGCCAAGCCCTTGAAACGCCGTAAGCAGGCGGGGGGAGGGCTTCTGTCCCAACAACAGAGAAAACGGCCCAAGTTTTAATTTGTCATTGATGGCAGGCCCCGATAAGAGGCCTGCGAGGAGTGTAGATAGGGTGTTTTATTTGCCGGGGTTTAGGCCTGCTCGAGCCCGTCTTTGACTTCATCGCCAAGACCTGACTTTTTAATTTGTTTCACTAGAACCTTGGTGCCCAGTGATTTGATCACCGCCTCACTGCCTATTGCCTTTAGCAGGGCGGCTACGCCGTGTTCACTGACGATGTCACTCAAGGCGGCGCCATTTTCTTGGGGGGACAGGGCCTGTACCATTTTCAGTAGCTTGCGGTCCTTAACGATTTGCGCGGCGTAGGCCTGACGCTTCTCCCTATTGGGCGTTTTTTCACTACTGCCAAGTAACTTTGAGGCACCGGCGCCGGCTAAACTGCCCAAGATCTTGATAATGTCGGCGATACTTAGTGTCTCCGAGGTGGTGCTATCGCCCCCACCTATTGCCGATCCGGCACCATTACTGGGTGTGAAATGGATGAAGTCATTTTCGTCCAATTGCTCATCGAAGCAAAGCGTGATTTCAAGGGCCTCACCCGGTTGTAGACAGGGCTCAAAATCGAGATGCATTTCGTCACTACTCTCGGTGGGGTCGGCTAGTTCGCCATCGAGCTTGGTTCGCCGCCATCCGCCGGGTTGCAGCGGGCCTTGTTCGCTGTCGTTGGCGGACCAATCGCGATTTTCGGCTTTTCCGTCGCTACGTGCATTGGGTTGGCTAGTTGCAGGGGTAAAGGTACCCGCACGAGGCTTGCCTTCACCACCGGTTGAATGACTCCCACGGCGAATGCGGATGCCGTCTTTGACACCGTCTTCTCTATCGTCTGCGTCAGGAGCCTCGGGGTTGATATCGGGATCCAGGGCTATTGCACCCGGAATGAGGGCGCCACCCTTGTCCTGGGTTGAAATGGTGAGGTCACAAACGGGCACGCTAGTATTGACCAAAAAAATAATGGAATAACACCAGTTATCGCCACTTTTTGAGCCGTGTCGGGGACGACCCTGATAGACCACGCTGCCGTTCATTTCAAAGGTGCTCGACATTTTATTATCCTCATCGATTTATTATATTTTTTTCAGCCTAACGTAAGTTCACCCCGGCTTCAAATATGGCCCATGACCAGGACAGAGAGGGCAATACTCTATTGCCAATGAGCAGACCCGACAGTGAGGTCCAGCACTGAACAAAAAAGTTAGTGGGGGCAGGACGATGGCGGGGCAATGCTGTTTGCAATAGCACCAGAGCCTTATAAAGGGCATTGATGGGCAGCGCAGCCGATCACAAGGCCTTGTGTTGCAATCCTGGTCTGGAGCTTGGTTTAATGTGGGGAAGGTTTACTCTTGATAAGGGCGATAAGCCCATGATTTGCGGCATTTTTTTCATCCATCGTCGCTGTCTTACTCGTTATCGTTTTCATGGTCATTTGCAGCCACATGAAATCGATTACGGATAATTTCCTCGGTTTAGTCATCGACGACATAAAGTCCTGGCAAATTGCCGAGGCTTTTTCAACGGATGTGTTTTTTTCCAGCTCACCGGTAAGACACTTCTTATGCAGCGAGTCTTTCAAGCCCGTACGTGTTTTTAAGTTCTTGTTTTCCATCGACCCAGAGGCCTGGTTTCCCATTAAATTGACGGTATAAGCGGCGAGGCTAAGGGAGTTTAATTCGCTTGCAGCGATAGCGGGGACGGCCAACGTGGATAGCGATGTCACTAACAAGAGGGTAAGTGGAATTTTTTTCATGTTTTTGAGCTTGTGCCTCGTAGAGGTTGAACAGGGAGAATTCGAGCTAAGCCAATGTTGTGGTTAAACGAATAAGCCACAGCTTGGAAATTGACTAACAAATTGACTAAGAACAGCCATTTATACTAGATCACTATGTTTAATTGATGGATCCACTGAGCCCGTATTGATTCTGCCCAGATAAAGTTCATTGCGCATTTTAGAATCACGGCCCTGATAGATCAGCCTTTTCACCGGGTAACTGATGAAAACCGCCGGTAGATTAGAGGCAATTCCAACAAAATGCCTCTAATGGCGATAGGCTCAGCTTTTGAGCAGGCGCGGATTCTAAAGCAGTAGGGAGTGGACCTGTGTGATCCAGTCCCTGAACCCAATACTAAGACGAAAAATAGACGGTTATTGATCTCAGTGCAGACTGCTTATATTTGAACAGCCGCAAGCGATTTAACATAATATACAGTATACCGCCATCAATTTTGGCTACTACTCTATTAGAATCAAGCACTTACCCTCTTTTTTAACTCGATTAATGGGAAATGTTTTCCCGCCTTGACTGGGCTCGCCGGTTCGCTACCGGCAACAGCTCCCCAGTCAAGACTAATTAATAGTCGAGGTTTAGAAGAAATGCCAACCAATAACGCACCAAATTCTGTCGTTCCCTTCCCTGAGCAACACCAAAAGCAGCCCGAAAAAGCCAGCCCCGAAACCGCAAAAGCGGCCCTGAATGCTATCCGAAAAGACTTGGACGGCGACAGCATGGCGGGGGTCTGGAATGACAAATTAACAGGCACTCAAAAGCACGGTTTATGGCTGGTCGCCGGTCTCGCCGGGGCCGACGATGGCGAGTATCACGGTAAATGGATGCGCTACCCCGAGTCGTACCGGGAGAAGTTGCGCGGCGTGATTTCCACCTTTGCCGGTTTGGCCGTTCGCATTAAAGGGGCGGTGGCATGAGCGAGTTTTTCACCTATGACGTGTCCGTGCTGTTTTTTTATAAGGGCGGCAAGCTCCCGGTTAAATTGTTTCGGGTGTTCCAGTGCAATAATTTCATTGATGCGGTGATGACGACAGAAGAAAGCCTACCGGAAGGCGGCAAACTGATAGACGTTCTATCAGTCGTGCGGCGGCCGGGAGTACTTCAGCCAGTTAAACCGCAGGTCGAGTGCTGGGGGTCCTGTAGTTGATTGACGTCATCGCAACAGATCAGCAAATCAGAATGGCGGCCAAAAAGCCGCAGCCAGGGCGGCCGGCTCCGGCTTATTTAATCGGGCCGCCGATGGCGGGGCCGGTTTCACCTGGAATTATGAATCTCGCAATTTTGGAGGCGCAGCAATGCGTTGTTTCTTCGGGAAGCTCTCGCGCAAGCGGGGGCTTTTTGCCTTCGGGTGGCGCAGCCGCCCATAGTCTAGTCAAGGCTGCCAAAAGTCCGACAAACGAAGAAATCGAAAAAACAGCGGCCAAAAAACTCGCGTGGGAAATTGAACAGGCGTACCACGCAGGCAAGCACCAACGAATGCTCGACACCGGGGAGGTTGACGCGCCTCGCTTCGATAATTCGATCATGGAAGGCCGGGAAAGGGTGGGCCAGGGTGCGCCCGGTGTTCAGTGCATTATCGAAGAGAGAACCTGGGCCGATGAGATCCGCATCCGTTCACAAGTCGAAACCGCAGCCGGTAAGCCACCACCAACGCAGGAGGGACCGCGCATCAGTGAATGGCTCTCAGACAACGGCCTACGCAAGCTAACCGATTCAGCGGCCTATGTGGCGGCGGAGCGGGGCGGCTATACCACCTTTGTCACGCTCACCTTCAACGACGAGGGGCGCGAACGCCTCGCCAGTGGTACAACCACAATCCAGCGCGAAGCCTCCCGCTGCTTTGACGCCTGGTCGAAAATGTACGCCAGGGGATTAAAGCGCCAGGGCATCCCCGGTCATGATGATGATTTTGATTATCTCTGGGTGGTGGAAGTACCCGACAACGAAGCCGGGGAACCGAATCCCCATTTGCACGTTCTCATGCGCTGGGCCGTGCCGTGGGGTGTGGAAGGCGCAACGTTCAAGGCGTGGGCCGCCCGGCTCGAGAAAACATGGGGTCAGGGCTTTGCGCATCTCGAAAAAATCAAAAACGGCAAAAGCGCCGGGGCTTATATCGCCAAGGCCATCGGCTACCTTTGCAAAGCCCAGGGCAAAAGCGATCAAGGCACGGTGCGCGGCAATCGTTACGGCATCAGCAAAAGCGCCCGCGCTCCGGGCTGGGAATTAATGACCCGGACGCAACTCGATTGCATGAGCCAGTTGATAGCGGATATTTACGATCACCTCTCGTTTACCAATGGGGCCGATTACAAAGCGCGTCAACGGCTCAACCGCGAAGCCGTCGACCTGAAGGCGGAGGGGGCCAGCCAGCGCAAAAAAACGGGGGCTAAAAAATCCCCGGCATGGGTCGTCAATAAGCAGAAAAAAATAGCCAATGCCCTGGAGAAAGTCCGGGCCAAACTCGACGCCATACCGATCCGGGCCAGCAAGTATCAGGTGATCTTAAAAGGCGAGCAGGCGGCGAAGACCTTTTTTAAGTGGGCCTATCACCCAACCGGATCGGGAAGCATCTTACCAACTGACTGGCTACCGGAAAAACCGGCCGGGATATTTTTTCGTCCGGGGACTTCGCCAGCCGGTGAACAGTCGCTGTATTTCAGTAAATTACGGGAACGTTTCAAAGCCAGCCAGCGGCGGCGCTGGGCCATGCCCGACCATGTGTCGGCGTGGATTGCCGACCAGCACGACAGCCAAAAAACAGACCTTAATGAATCATGGGCGCTGTTTGCCCACTACGTCCGAACCGATCAACTCCAGCCAAGCAGGGATTAAAAAATGGAAAACGAACTGTTAATAAAAGTCGAAGCGCTAAAAGACGCTTCTGAAGATATGGCCAACAAAGTGCCGGGGATGTTTGCCGGTGCCGTGGCTCCAGTCTCAGACATGGTTGATGGGATTTTGGATTTAATGGTCGATCTCGTTGTGGCGATTGAGCAATTACAGGAAACCCGCCACTAATGGCGGCGGGCAAGCGGTGCGCCACCTTGCGGGTAGCCTCCCTCGTTGAATTATGGGGGGAAGTGGTCGAGGTCAGAAAGTCGCAGGTAGAGGGCAAAAAATACCCGCTCTATCTCTCAACAAAAACCGGGCCGACCCATTTCAACACGCCAACAGGGCAAGAATTCTTGCTCAATTTTGCCGACTTCGATAGTGGGCCCTTACCGGAAGCAGCCAACGATCCGGGGCCAGTACTCGCCGTTGTCCAGGATCCGGGGCCGGAACCGGAAATCCCAGCAACACCGGGGCTTTCCCCGGAACCAGCACCGGAAGACGACCCGGAATACGAACGCAAAAAAGCGGGCTTTTTAAAATGGTTAGGAGACTTTGCAGATGGATGATGACGAAATTACAGGCGGCAATGTGGAAGGGCTGCCAGCCGCTGACAGTGAGTTACAAGCAGAACTGGCACAACTGGGCATTGAAGCCGGGGCGCAAAGTACGGAAGAAATAACCCAAGCGGCGGCGCTGGCGACCACCAGCGAGGCAGATTATCGGGAATTGTTAACGCAATTACTCGGGCCTGCCTTTGCGGTAATGGCTCCGGGCTGGGGTGTTCTCAATCAAGAAATCGAAGCACTCGCGGCGGCTTATTCGCCATTGCTGGTGAAGTACTTCCCGGAAGGCCCGGAACGATTCGGCCCGGAAATCAGCGCCCTCCTGGTCACGTCGATGATTATTATTCCCCGGCTGAAAATGCCGCGACAACTGGAGCCAGCCCCGGTCGGCTCCAAGCAAACAGTGAAGAAAGCCGCCAATGATGACGCGCCGGTATCGCTCGACGCGATGGGGGAAGCCGCTTGAAGGCCGGGAAATTAACGGCGGCCATTGGTGCCAGTCGCTCGGGAAAATCCGCCTTTGTGCTCAATGAAATCAAGGGCCGTGACCGGGTTTTAGTCTGGGACGTGAAAGGTGAATACTCCGGCTTTATCCAGTGCCGCAGTAAAGCCCAACTATTCAAGGCCGTGAATGCGCCAGGGAATAAGGGCCGCATTGCCTTTGTGCCGCCCTCGCTCGATGACTTCGATTATTTTTGCCGACTCGCGGCGGCCTGGGTCAAGCTCAATTGCGGGGCAGGGCATCGTACCGCCCTGGTATTTGAAGAAACCGCAGACGTGACCAGTCCGGGCAAAGCCCCGCAAAGCTACGGTATTTTATTGCGCCGCTTCCTCTCTTACGGTGTCGATATTTACGCCATCACCCAACGCCCCGCCGAAAGCGATAAAACCGCCGTGGGCAATGCCTCAATCGTTCGGGTCTGTCGCTTGCAACTGGCCAGAGATAAGAAAAGCGCGGCGGCTGATACCGGGATTCCCTTACCAGTTATCACCAGCTTGAAAGCCGATCAAGACCGGGGCCGCTTCGACTTTGTCCATGCCGACACCGGGGCCGGGAATTACCGGCAAGGGCTTTTGACGTTTTCAGCCGTTGGAAAGGCAAAATTCAAGATGACCGGCGAGGTTAAATCTTTTGAATAATTTGGTGTGGGCAATATGGTTGTTACTTTCCATCGGGCTGATGGGTTGCTCGATTGCTCTATTAATAATGATTGTTAAAGAGAGTCGCAGAGTCGGGTTTTAAGTTGATAGTCCCGGGGAATTTAATTACAGCCTCAATGATATCTGGATTTATCGTTATCCCAATAGTGATATATTTTTTCGGATAGCTAATTTTATTTAAACAAAAACATACGAGCCCGCTTATAGCGGGCTTTTTTTTGCCTGAAATTCTCCTGTTTTTTCAACAAAAACCCTTATAAGGGGCGGCCTCTTTTCGCCTGTTTTTTGTGGGTAAATCCGATTTCCGGTCGCCAGCGGCCATTAATCAAAAACCACTTTTAACAGGCAGAAAAATTATGGCTTTAAGCATGAAAAACATTCTCAAGGTTGCGGTGATCGCCGTTGCCGCCGTCGCCGTTGCTAAAAAACTTCCCGTTGTTTCTAACCACGTCTAAGCCGTGAACTGGGAAAAATTCGCGCTCAACGTGGCGGCAATGGTTGTCGCTTCCCTGGTCGCGCATCGCATCGCCATTCACTGGGACAACACGCCATGAATAAAAGCGAAATCAAAATTGTGCTGATTGCTGTTATCGCCATCGGGCTGATTAACCGCTTCGACGCAACCAAAAATCTTCTTTATGGCGGCAATCGCTTTTTCGGTTAGCCCCTCACTTGTGACTTTGAACACGACAGGATAAAAAATGAAAATTACTAGCACCATGCCCAGCTTTGAAGGCGTCGCCGCAGGCTCAACAGCAACGGCCCGCCTTCCCATCGGTTTAACGTATGAAACTTTATTGCTCACGTATTCCGGTATTACCCTTGCTCAGATGAATGAAATTCGTGTGATCGGCAACGGTAAGACCATTCAACGCTACACCAGCGGCACACGCCTTGACGACATGAACAAATACGCAGGCCGCGCCGCCGCCTCGGGCATTATTGCCATCGACTTTGTACGCTACGGTTTAATCACTCGCGCCGCCCGCGAAATTACAGCCCTGGGTACTGGCTTTCGTGACGGTAAAAACACCGAATTAACCACGCTGGCCATTGAGATCGACATTGATGGTGCTGCCACGACGCCGGTTCTCAGCCTGAAGGCGATTCAATCAGCGGCCCGGCCTTTGGGCTTGCTCCGCTGGGTGCGCGAATTCACCTACAACGCTCCGGCGGTGGGTGAATACGAGATTTCGGATATTCCCAAGGGCCACTTATTCAACTCGGTTCAATTCGTTAATGCGAACGTGAACAGCGTCGAAATTCAGCGTGACCGCTTCGCCGTATTCAAGCGTACCAAGGCCGAAAACGATCTTGTTCAGAGCGATGGCGAACGGGTACCGGTGGCCGGTTCCTTTATTTACGACCCGACAGAACAAGGCTTTGGGGCCGAAACCCTCGAAACCGGGCGGGTGCATGATTTGCGCTTTGTGTTGGATATGGCCTCCAGTGGCGCGGTTCCCGTGGTCGTGGAAAGCCTCGCGCCTTTTCAGGCATAGCAATCAACCCAGGAAGCCGCGCATTCATTGGCGGCTTATTTCAGCTTGAGAGGAAAAATGATGGCGTGGTGGAATGATGTATTGAATGCCGCCGATGGTGCGGTGGATGTTTACCAGCGTTATGACGAGGTAAAAAACCCGATTGAGACCACGGCCCCGCTACCGGAGCCGGATAGGGAGCCAGAGCCCGCCGACAACGGCGGCTTTAAGGGCTTGAGTCAATTCGGTATGCAGTCGTCATTGGGTGTCGTGGGCTTAATTGCCTTTGTCTATTTATTGGCGGCTCGCTAATGGCCAAGGAAAGCTCGCCAAGCATAAGCGGATCGGTTTTTGAAATACCGATAAGTTTTAGTGGCTCAAGCTCGGCCAGGTCATCGGCGGAGAATGGCGAGTTCAATACGGGCGGCGTCAATTTCGCCGCAGACTACACCGAGTCAATCGTTATAGCGGCGGTTTTAATCGGCGTGTTTTTATTGATTAAAAAGGGGTAGTTGTGGGACTTTTTGACAGTAAATCAAAATCGAGCAGCAACCAGACGGCCACAGAGCAGGGCCAGCAGGTCGAAGACCAGGGCAACGCCTTTAACTTTTCGGGCGTGGTCAATGGTAAAAAAAATCAGGCGCATATCAATGTCACGACTTCTGACTTTGGCGCAATAACCGCCAGTCTGGAAAATGTGGATAACGCGATTGATTTAGCCGACAGCGCGACCACTCACGCCCTTGAATTTGGTGCCGGTGCCTTTACAGCGGCGATTGATTCGGCCAACGATTCCAGAACGGAATCCCTCGAATTTGGCGCGGGTGCCTTTACAGCGGCGATTGATTCCGTCAACGAATCGTCAGCCTTGGCAATTTCCGCAGCCAATGCCAGCGCAGCTGCAGTCAGCGCCAGCGCGGCGGCCTCAATGGTGGCCAGTACTGAGGCCCGCAGGGATGCCCTTGAATTTGGCGCGGGGACGTTCTCAGCGGCCCTTGAATCCGTGGATGACGCCGCAGAGCTGGCAGTCAGTACAGCGGCGGCAGCCTACAGCGCCAGCACGGGGCAGCTAAAACACTTTGCTCAAACAGCCATCGACAAGGTAAGCGATGCCACGCGCAGCGAGGCGTCAACGGCCATTGAATTATTAATGAAAATTACCGCAGGCGTGGCCGCTCTCGGCGTCCTTGCCTACGCCATCAGGGGGCGATAAATGCGACTCTATCAGCACACTATTCCAGCCGGTGAAAGCCGCACCATTACCGCCAGGGGTAAATTTATTCGCGGCATGGCGGGTAATGCTCGCTATCAGATTCAAATAGAAGGGAAGGCGGCCACGGATTTTGAGACCGGCATCGCCATGGAAACCGCCGATTTCTTCCCGGCCTTTCGCATTATTAATACCGATGCCGCAGAGCAAACAATCGAAGTCGCCGTTTCTGATTACCCGGTGGACGATAACCGATTAACGGCCCATTTGACGGCTGAGGGTTTGCTTCAGGTTGTCACCACGGGCGGCACGTCCCGTGCAGTTTCAACGGTAACGATACCCGCAGCCACGGCCACGAAAATTCTCAGCGCCGACACTACGCGGCTAAAAGCCAGTGTCTCGATTTCCTTTGCCGGTCGCCTCGGTGTTGATAATACCGTCAGCGCCACGGTGGGCTTTCCGGTCGCTTCGGGCGGCTTATGGCAGGACGAAAACACGGGCGAGCTATGGGCCTATTCAACGGCGGGCGGCAGCGTCGATATTATTGAGGATCTTAAATAATGAGCTATTCAGCACCAGCGGCGGGCGGCAGCTCGCTAGTCCAGACAAAAAATTTATTCGGGGCCGATGGCCTGGTTTCGATTGCGAACGTAGGCTTTACCGATTTCGGGGCCAGCGGTTACGCGAAACTAACCGATATACCGGGCGCGACTGTCGTTGCCGATCTACCGACAGGTAAATATATTGTTGAGCGCCTTCAGTATGGCGCGGGAAACACAGTGAATATAAAGGTAGCTATTACGCTGGACGGTGTGGATATGATCGACACAGCGCCTAATGGTCTACAACTTGCGGGTGCCGACAAATGGGACTATGAAGGCTATTTTCGCATATCGACTGGCAGGCGTACCCTCACCACAGATAATTACGGCAATGAGCCAGTTCTAGGGCCAATCTACGTCGAGGGCGCGTTAAAAATAACAGCCGCTTACCTCGCGACGAGTTCTACAAAAAACCTTAAATATTTGGTGCGAGAAATAGCATGAAAACTCAAACGATAGACGGGCGCACCTATAAAACCGCCGTGCCGGTGCCGTTTGACCCAGAGCAAGAGCCAGTGATCCGCACCATGCCGGTGGCTGAATTCGTCGCCAGTCTCACCGATGGCGAACTAGGCGCTATTTTGCAGGCCGCAAAAAGTGATACCGGCGTATCAATATTTATTGAGCGCCTACGCTTTGCCGGTGCCGTGATCGATTTCGACAGCGAGCACACAAAAAAGGGCATGGCCGCGCTGGTCGCAAAGGGCTTGATGACGCAGGGGCGAGCCGATGCACTGGCCCGCAAATAAGCCGCATTTTCTCGGCATTATCGCCGTTCTATTTTTGATCTTTGGGAGCAGTAAATTGACCGAACCCCGTGGCATTAGAAACAACAACCCCGGCAATATTCGCGGCAATAATGACCGCTGGCTGGGGGCTTTTGGTATCGACAACGCGGGCTTTGTTCAGTTCTCCGACCCGGTTTACGGCCTTCGGGCAATGGCGCGCATTATCGGCAATTACCAGCGGATTCATTACCTGGTCACGATTACGCAGATTATTCACCGTTGGGCTCCGACCAGCGAAAACGACACGCAGTCGTATATTGACAGCGTGGCCAGCCGCTCGGGCATTGACGCCAACGCCTTTATTGAGCCGGACGATTTACCGGCACTAATGGCCGCCATGATCTACCACGAAAACGGCAAACAGCCCTACGCCATGACATTAATCGAAGAGGGGATTTCCCTAGCATGAGCGATAAACAGCTATTAATTGCCGGGGCCGGTGTGCTCGCGGCCCTGTATTTTCTCGGGCATAAACTGGTGGCCGGTCTCGACAGTGCCGCCGATGCCATCACGCCCACCAATCCCGACAATATCTTTTACCGTGGCGTCAATGCCGTGGGCGATATTCTCGACGATGGCAACGACGACGACAGTTTTTCTCTTGGGTCATGGCTTTATGACCTAAGCCACAGCGACGAGGTGTAAGCATGACCGAACAACAGAGCACGAAAAACCCCGCCCAGCCCATCGGCAAAAAAGCCCGCAAAGTGCAGCGCCGCAAGCTGGCATTGATCGCCGCCAATCTTAAAGCCAATCGGGAAAACGCCGCCGATGAATAATAAAAACGTTAAAAATAAGGGCTTTTTCGTGCTGGTCATTACCCTGGTGCTCTCCGCCTTTGGCCTCACGGTCGGGCCTGAAGTGGTCGAGGGTGTGGCGGGGCTGGCTTGCGAGGTGGCGCATTGTGGAAACTGAGTTGCTCTCGCTAATCTCCAGCGGGGCCGATGTCTTTACGATTGCCATCGGTGCTATTTTGCTTCGCCAGGAAAAACGCATTTTGCGCCTGGAATATAAGAATTTCGGCTTCGACAGTCTCAAGAGCAAAAAGTAAGACCCATAAAAAAGCCCGGCAATCACCGGGCTTTTTTATGCCTCAAGGGGCTAGATGCTCTCGCACTTAAATCGCCACTCTGCGCTGTATTCTTCATCATTAATACCGGGCGACCAATGGCCTAATAGGTTTGCGGCTTGATGGGCGACCTCATACACGGCGGCGGTAGTTTCGCCCATTAAACCACTGCGCGTTGTGGTTCGCTCAAGGATTACCGGTCGACCCGGCTCACAGGCACCATAGGCCGCTTTCAACGCCACTTCATTGGCTCGGCTTTCGTCTGGGCTTTGTACGTCAGTTTTGAATTCACTATTTTCAATGGGAATTACAAATCGTTTCCAGTCAAACGGCTGAGGAGGAGGCGCGGGATTACTAGAGCAGCCCGCTAACGTGGCCACGGTGGTAATGCAGGCAATCTTGCTGATAACGTTTTTCATGCTCTTCTGTCCCTGTCGAATGTTGGAAATTGTATAACGTTGGAAGGCATCGCCGGTTTCGCGGCAGCGGCCTGGAGTCGGGTTTTCATCGTCTCGATTTCTGTTTTCAGTGCGGTGACTTTGTCGTTCAGCTGATCAATGGTGCGCTCCCTGAGTTCCCGTAAATAGTACAGATTGATCAATTCGGCAGCGCCCATGGCCCAATCGGAATTGCAGCACAGCGTCTTTTTCTTCGGATTCCACCACAGCGGCACATCTTGCGGGATGATCTTTTGACCGACCACGGACCGTAAATGGGCCAGCCGTACCGGGTCGGTTTTGGTTTTGCCGCTCAGGTAGTTTTGCGCGGTTTTGATGGTCACGCCCATAATCGGTGCCGCATCGCGGGCCGATACTTCGGTTTGCATCGTGTGGTAGCAGTGGCTCCAAACTTCAAATTTTTCTTCCATGTCAAACCCCAGTAGCTCGGGTAAGCGCAGCATTCTAAAACAGTGGAGGCGGGGTCAACTGTGAACCAGCTCCGCATAACCGCAATAAGAGTGGGGGCTTGATATAAAAAACTGTTCTATGTATTCTCGGCTCATCGGTTAAGAAAGACCCGAGTGCGATTTAACATAATATACATTATACGCAATTGTGTTGCGGCCCGTGATTCCATCGATCTTAGGTAAAGTATAAAAACCTGCCCTGTAGCAATCTATAAACGATCAAGCCTCAGCAGTTTCAACGGGCTTCCTCGATGTTGGCTCACTAACGAGATAAAGCCAGAGTACGCCGGCGATGCCGGCAACGAGAGATGCAAGGAGGATTGCCGTCTTGGCAACGAGTAAAAGATCCTCGCGCTCACCAAAGCCAAGCTGGGCCACAAAAATAGACATGGTGAAGCCAATACCCGCTAACAGTGATACACCGGCAATCTGGGTAAACCGTGTGTCTGTGGGCAGTACGGCAATGCCGAGTTTGAGCATCAACCAGCTGATACCGGTAATGCCAATAAATTTGCCCACTATAAGGCCCAGCGAAACACCGATAAATGTCGGATGGCTCAGGGTTTCACTGAGCGCAGCGAGTTCAATAGGAATACCCGCATTGGCAAGGGCAAAAACGGGAATGACAATATAGGCGACCGGCATGTGCCAGGCGTGCTCGAGGCGCTGCAGGGGTGCTTGAACGCTGCTAACGCCATTTTCAAGACTGAGTACAACGGCGCGCAGTTGGTCATTGACCATAATACTTTGGCCGGATTGTTGTGTGGCATCGAAGCGAACCATCAACCCTTTAACCTGGTCACTAAAACGTCCGGGGTTGTATTTAGGCATGGCCGGCACACAGAGTGCACCGAGAACACCTGCTAATGTTGCATGCACACCAGACAGTAATAATGCATACCAAATAAACACAGAAACGATGAAATAAGGCAGGATTTTACGAATGCCGGCTAGGTTTAAGGCAATCAACAAGGCCAATAGGCCCGCTGTTACAGCTAAGGGGCCCATGGCTATTGTTTCGGTATAAAAAACGGCAATAACGACGACAGCGCCGAGATCATCGACAATTGCCAGGGCCACCAGGAATGTAATTAGGGCCCTCGGTACACACCTTGCCAACAGCGCAAGGGCCCCGATGGCAAAGGCAATATCGGTGGCCATCGGGATACCCCAACCTCTGGCGGCATCACCCTCTGGATTTATCATGAAATAGATCAAAGCGGGTACCACCATGCCACCAATGGCTGCACCGATGGGCAGCGCGGCATTGCGCAAATCAGCCAGTTCCCCCACCAGTATTTCGCGCTTCAGCTCCAGACCAACAACGAAAAAAAACATTGCCATCAGGCCGTCATTAATCCAGTGCTGTAGGCTCATATTCAGCGTCCAGGCACCGACGCTTATACTGATGGGGGTATGTATAAGATGTGTGTAGGCCACGGCCAGGGGGCTATTGGCTAGCACCAGGGCGAGAAGCGCTGTGCCCATTAACAATATACTACTCGTGGTTTGGCGATGAATGAATTCTTCGAAGGGCGTTAGTATTCTATCGAAAGCCTTTTCCCAGGGAGAATTGAAAATGCCCTTTTTGTTCTCTGTGGCAGACAAGGTTGTCGGCTCTTTCATTGCTTCCTCAAAAAATCGAGTATGGATAGTGGCACGAGCTACACAGTAAGATAAGTTGTCGATCTGACTTTAAGCAAGGTTAATCTGCTGCCGTACAGACTTCAAGTTGAGTACCCTCCCCTTATCGATTCTATCAATAATTGCTTGAGCTTGGCTTCGCTTAAGTTATTGTAATGCCTTGATATAAGATATACGTCTAGAAAAGACTGGTGCAATAACAATAAGCTCTGACGCAAATCTTGCGAGAAATTTTCAAGGAATTACTAACAAAAAAAAGAGCCAACTTTTACAGTAGCTCTTTCGAGAGTTTTAGCAGGCAGGATCAGATAAATCCTTATTTAAGAACGAAGCCCTGGTAATTGTTTTCCGCAACCTTATCGCACTCGGCGCGGTAATTTTGCTGGCCTCCAGCGTAGAGCATAAAGGTTCGTTTTTTAGAGGGGTCATTAATATTGACGCCCATAAACCAGGAGTCTGCGGAGGGGAATAATGTGCCCTCGGCTGTCTCGTCGACGTGAATGGTCCAGGCATCCTCTGCTGCTACGCTAGGCTCAATTGAATGCAGGTCATTTTTCTTCATATAGGCCACGGTATCGGCAACCCACTCGACGTTCTGCTCAATACAGCGAGGAATATTACAGAAGGTAGCACCGTTGTGGGGACCAACCAACGTAAACAAGTTCGGGAAGCCAGCGGTTTGCATACCCAGTAAGGTGCGCGGGCCGTTAGCCCATTTGTCCGTCAGTTTTGCACCGTCTTTACCGGTAATGTCGATACGCTTTAGCGAACCGGTTACAGCATCGAAGCCGGTGGCGTAAATAATAATATCCAGGTCGTATATTTGGTCGCTGCACTTAATGCCTGCGGGCAGGATTTCTTCTATGGGAGAGTATTTAAGGTTAACTAACTTAACATTGTTCTGGTTGTAGCACTCAAAGTACCTGGTCTCCATGGGTACGCGGCGAGTACCGAAGCCGTGATCTTTGGGGATGAGGCTTTCCGCGGTTTTGGGATTGTTAACACGGCTGCGTATCTTGCGGGCAACGAAGTCTGTTATCAGATCATTGGCCCTGCGGTCGGTCATAATATCGTGGAAGTTACCCAGCCAAATACCGAAGCCGGACTCGTTGTATTTTTTCTCGAAGAAGGCCTCGCGCTCTTCATCCGATACTTCGAGGGCTGAGCGTTCGTCAAATTTATGGTGAAAGGCACCAAAGGTTTCGTTGCATTCGGCAAAAATCTTTTTGTAATTGGCCTTAATATCCTGCATTTCTTCCAGGCTAATCGGGCCATTTTTTAAGGGTGCACACCACTCGGGTGCCAGTTGAAAAACCGTTAGTGAGTCTGCCGTTTTGGCCACCTCTTGAATCACCTGTACGCCGGTAGCACCGGTGCCGATAACACCCACACGCTTACCGCTGAAGTCATTACCTCTACCGCCAAAACCTTCCTTTGGATAACGCGCCGTGTGCGCCCACTCACCTTTGAAAGTATCAATGCCAGGGATACGCGGTAGAGTGTGGGCGTTGAGAGGGCCAGAAGCCGAGACCAGTATTTCTGCGCATGCCGTGCTGCCATCTTCCAGCTCGACTTGCCACTGACTATTGGCTTCATCGTAGGTGGCCCTGGTAACTCGGGTGTTGAATTGAATATCCTTGCGGAAGTCATATTTATCGGCGACAAAATTTAGATAGCGCTCGGTATCGGGTTGTGCGGCAAAACGTTCTTTATAATCCCATTCCTGCAAGACTTCATCTGACCAGGAATAACCATAGGTATAGCTTTCCGAATCAAAACGACAGCCGGGGTATTTATTCCAGTACCAGGCGCCACCAACTCCCGCTCCCGTTTCATAGACCTTTACCGACAGCCCCTGCTCACGCAGTGTGTGTAGTTGGTACATTCCTGAAATACCGGCACCGATAATGATGGCATCGTATTGATTTGACATGGTTATACCTCGTTAATTTCTGGACAAAAAGCCTCGTTACTTGTCGAGATTAACTTCGTTGTAAGGTCGCAGAAGTCAATGCAAGCAGGTTCATAATCAAGTGCGGCATCACTCTAAACTTGATTGAAAGCTGTGTTCTGGCGGGCATACACTTCGCTAGCCGGACACAGGATTGCAATGTACCTCTTAGGGCAGAGCCGTGATTTGATTTGGCTCAACTAGCCTTGACTGCCTAATATTGAGGGCTGGGCATATCACCAAAGAAGAGCGCGGAAGAACATTGCGTGCAACTGACCGGGCAACTACTATTGAGCAGCCACTAACAGGCATTTTCTTCTAACAGTGAGAGATGGAACATATGGGCCAAAGTCGACAATCAAGGGCTATAGAAAGCCCCCAAACTGAAGCGGAGACAATTTTAAAGGCACAAAAGGATGCCTACTTCCAGAACCCCTACCCCTCTCGGCAAGAACGCCTGGATAATTTACTTAAGCTCGAAGACCTACTGGAAAAAAATACGGATGCGATTACGGCTGCAATTTCCGCAGACTTTGGCCACCGCAACCCCACCGAAACCAAAATGGTCGAAATTTTTGGCTGTTTAACAGCCTCTCGGGATACCCGGAAGAATCTAAAGAAGTGGATGAAAGCCCAGCGCCGCCACACTTCAATTATGTTCTTTACCGGAAAAAATGAGGTTATCCCCCAGCCCAAAGGCGTCATCGGTATTGGCACGCCCTGGAATTACCCTCTGTACCTGTCGATTGGTCCGGTGATCAATGCCCTGGCCTCCGGTAATCGTTGCATGGTCAAGCTTGCCGCCAATTCGCAAAACCTTTGTCGCCTGTTACAGGGATTGTTTCGCGACACCTTTGGTGATGATACGGCGGCCTATTTACCTGGGCTCAGTGGCTCGGAGTTTTCCAGCCTGCCCTTCGACCACATTGTCTACACCGGCTCGGCAGAAAGTGGTATCAATGTCATGACAGCCGCCGCACAAAACCTCTGCCCGGTGACTCTCGAGCTGGGCGGTAAATCGCCGACCATTATTTGCGATGACTACGATTTACACGAAGCCGTGAGCCGCATAATGTACGGCAAATACGTCAATGCTGGGCAAACCTGTGTCGCCCCCGACTACGTC
>MAAC01018203.1_pt1 | contig 22551 bp, 20 predicted proteins | sample 1115981 | NCBI WGS metagenome assembly MAAC01 (sample SAMN04961126, study PRJNA320927) | seawater metagenome | isolation source: sample BD02T64 sea water enriched with oil for 64 days | place: USA:Gulf of Mexico | collected 2013-07-27
TTGTACGTTTCAAAAATGGAGAAGGTAAAGCGACCGTGGTACTCGGAGGGCTCGCGCTCGGAGAATCCCGACATGCTTATATCTGAAGCCGTCGCCATCTCGACACGTGTCGCACCGTCGTTCATCCGCGTCGGCCAACTCGAACTTTTCGCTCGCCGTACCCGTAAAAACGAACACCCGAAAGCGATGGAAGAACTCAAGAAGATTGTGCTGCACTTGATTGATCGTGAGTACGCTGACGTTGTTGATAGGCAACTCACCACCCTAGGAAAAGTGGTGTTGCTTGCGCGCGAGTTTCGTAGTCGCCTCACGTCATTGGTGGCGAACTGGATCCGCGTCGGCTTCTGCCAGGGTAACTTCAACAGCGATAACTGCGCAGTCGGTGGCTTTACACTTGATTATGGTCCCTTCGGCTTTTGCGATGTATTTAACCCGCATTATCAGCCTTGGACAGGTGGCGGTCATCACTTCTCGTTTATGAACCAACCAAGTGCAGCGCAAAGCAACTTCGACATGTTTTGTTCGGCGTTACGGCCGTTGCTGGCGTCGCATCATGACTATTTGCTAGAGCTCGACGAGATTCAACGTGGATTTTCGAAAATAATGCAAACGCAAATGGAAAAGATGTGGGCTACCAAGCTGGGTCTTGGCACTTTGAATACAGCGTCTCACAAGGAACTTTGCAACGTACTGCTCAGTGAGCTAGAAACACTCATGATGCAAACGCCTGTCGATTACACTATTTTCTTCCGTGAGCTCTCGTCGATACCCGATGACATTGGCCCACTCAAGAAAAGCTTCTACAATAACTTATACAAAAATGGGGCGCATGATACAGATGCCAAAGAGATGGACAAGCGCTGGGCAGAGTGGCTCGCAAAATGGAAAACGCTCCTCAGCAGCTCCAGTGAGGAAACCTCTAGGCAGATGAAGCTCGTCAACCCAAAATACATTTTGCGTGAGTGGTTTGTTATGCCGGCTTATCAGCAAGCAACTGCGGGGAATTACTCTCTAATTCGAGAGCTGCAGGACGTGATGACACAGCCATATGCAGAGCAGTCGAAGGAAGTGGAGGATAAATACTATAGGTTGAAACCGCCTGAGTTCTTTGAGGTGGGGGGATTGTCCCATCTTAGTTGTTCGTCGTGATTCTTTGGGCTTAAACAGGTTAGTATTCATATAGTCCATAATGATCCTGAGATATTAAATGAAAAGCTGGAAGCTATTCCCGAAAATAGAAGCTATCGCCAAATACGTTGAGTGTTACTGGTTTTTGGAAAAAGAATCGTTTAACGAGGGTTTTGATTTTCCCAAGCTAAACCCAGACCCCTGTTCTCATTTGATAATCTCTGGTTTAGATCGTAGCTTTGAGTATATGTATGCCGCTAACTCTCAAACGGTGAGTGGGAGTCATTGGATCTTTCCACATGTAAACACTTTTACGATGGATCATTCAGATCTATTTAGAATTATCGGCATTAAATTTAGAACAGGAGCGCTCTATTCTTTAAATCTGAAAAAATCTATTGTTGATTTGGATAAGATTGAGGCGGTTGATATAAAACATCTTGTTGGCTCTAAGACATTTAGTGGCGATTTTCTTTTGACTAACGCTGCAGAGCAAGAAAAACAAGTATGCAATATTTTGGATAACGTGCTCCTGCCTTGGTTGTTGGAGAGTCAAGAAGACAAGCATAGTGATTTGGTTCGTCATATTTTGCTATTACTTAGTGAAACGACGGTCACTGACATTGGAGATAAGCTGCATCGTTCGCAACGCACGATTGAGCGGAGCTTTAAGAGAGTCGCAGGTCTGTCTATGAAGCAGGTTAAAGCCATGATTCACTTGGAAGAAATGCTTAATTACTTGTATCAGCTGAAGGAAGGAGATATTGACTGGGCTGATGTTGCTAATAAGTATGGCTTTAGTGATCAGCCTCATTTAATTCGCCACCTTAAGAAATCTATCGGAAAAACGCCTGCTAGCTATGCAAAGCAGCGAGATCTAGCTATTGATATTTACGGAAATTTTGAATTTAACTAAAAACTGTCGTTTTTCTTCAATTGGTACCTGTTCTAGTTCATTAGAATAGTCAACATCAATTAGCGAAATAAGGAAAAACGATGAAGATACGTATTCGCCAGTATATGGTTTCAGATTTAGACGCAGTTCTTAACTCATGGGAAGTCGCCACAAGATTAGCTCATCCGTTCATGACTGATGATTTTATTGCCCAAGAGAAAATAAACGTAGCTGAAATATATATGCCTAATACAGATACATGGGTCGCTGAATTTGAGGGTGAAGTTAAAGGATTTATTGCATTAATGGGGAATGAGGTGGGGGCAATATTTTTACAGCCAGATTGTCACGGTAAGGGTATCGGTAAATTACTAATGGATAAAGCACAAGGATTACACGGCGATCTTGAAGTTGAGGTCTTCAAAGAAAACTCAATTGGTCGTAGGTTTTACTCACGCTATGGTTTTGAACTGCTTGAAGAGAAGCTACACGAGCCTACTGGACAGCAAGTTTTGCGCCTGAAATTCAAAGCTACCTAAATAGCGGTCGCGGGATGGTAACGCATCAATTTAGTTTATGTGAATACTTCATCCCTAACTGAGCAATGCGACCTAGAAGGTCTTATCTGAAGACCGAAGGTTACAGCGAATAATTCAATGATAACCGGGTGTTTAAACTAATGTCGAGCGCCAGTAGAGGCCGATGTGCGAACGGACACGCGTACGCAGCATATAAATGATACCGGTCCTGCTCTCCGTTTACCAGGTGGGTATCTTGTTCATCAAACGAGCAATAATATTAGTCCTCTTTATTGGATCCAAAAACAGTAGTTCTGTGAACTCATTGTCTACTGCAAGTGAACAATTCATCGCTTATACTAAGTCCGCGTACTCTGTTAGAAACCTAGGGAATTATAATGTTAACCAATGCTTTGATATATTTATGCGCTGCTGTCGTGTCTGTTCCTGTCGCTAAGCGACTGGGGTTAGGCTCAGTGTTAGGTTATTTGTTAGCAGGGGTCATTATTGGTCCTTTTGTTTTTCATCTAGTGGGAGATCAGACTGACATCATGCACTTTGCGGAATTTGGAGTGGTCATGATGCTTTTCCTTATTGGGCTTGAGCTGCAGCCGGCTCGCTTATGGGACATGAGAAAACCGATTCTCGGTCTCGGTGGTTTGCAAGTACTTATTACGTCAGGTGTTATCGCAGCTATATTGTTCTTAGCATCAGATACTACCTGGCGAATAGCATTGGCCATAGGTTTGACGCTGTCACTCTCATCGACAGCAATAGTCATACAATCCTTAACAGAGCGTGGGTTACTAAAAACCCAAGCTGGAAATAACGCCTTTGCTGTACTTTTATTTCAAGATATAGCCGTTATTCCTATCCTTGCATTATTTCCACTGCTGGCGATAAGTGATGTTGAGACAATGGGTGGTGGACACTCGGTTAGTTTAATAAGTGAATTTCCTGTCTGGTTACAGGCAATTACTACAATAGCTACGATTGTTGCAATTGTAGTTGGTGGCAAGTATTTATCAGCGCCTATTTTTCGCTTTATCGCTGAAACTAGACTCAGAGAGGTTTTTACAGCTTTTGCCTTACTAATCATCGTTATGACAGCGGCTTTAATGCAAGCCATTGGACTATCTCCTGCATTAGGCGCATTTCTTGCCGGTGTTGTATTGGCAGAAAGTGAGTTTCGGCATGAGTTAGATGTCGATATCGAACCCTTCAAGGGGTTATTGTTAGGGCTGTTTTTTATAACGGTTGGCGCAAGCATTGATTTCAAATTGCTATTTGATAATCCGGCTAAAATAGGCCTATTGGTGCTAGCATTGATCGGAGCAAAGGGTTTCGTTTTAGCGTTGTTATCTCGAATTTTTAGACTTGGATTCCGTCAAGGGCTTCTTTTTACACTCTCTCTTGCCCAAGGGGGAGAGTTTGCCTTCGTTCTGGTTTCGACAGCTAAACAGTTTAATGTGTTTGGGATTGAGATCAGTAATTCTATAACAGTGGTTGTTGCTTTATCGATGCTAATATCGCCCCTGTTATTACTTATTTATGAACGGGTGTTAAGCCGTCCTAGTCAAAACGAAACAATGGAAGAAGAAAATATACTAAAACCAGGTGGAGTAATCATTGCCGGATATGGCAGATTCGGTCAAATTATTGGACGACTGTTAACTGCTCAAGGTTACGATACAACTATTCTTGATCACAGCCCTAGTCAAATAGACTTGGTAAGGAAATTCGGTCAGAAAGTATATTATGGGGACGCATCCAGAAAAGAATTATTGTTAGCAGCAGGCATAGAAGATGCCAAGCTCTTGGTAATTGCCATCGATGACCCCTGTAAAACACTAGAAACTATTGAGGTTGTTCAAAAATATTTCCCTCATATTAGAATCCTGGCCAGAGCAATAAATCGTCGACATGTTTACCAATTAATGGCGTTAGGCGTTGAGTGTTTTAGGCGAGAGACTTTTGATTCTGCACTAAACTTGGGTGTTGATGCCTTAAAAATATTAGGCGAGGACGAGTCCATGGCGCAGAGAGCTGGACAGATATTTCGTGAACATGACGAGCAGTCTCTTCAAGCTTTGGCAAAGCATTGGGGGGATGATCATAGCTATGGCGTCGCGGCGAGAGAGCGCTCTGAAGATTTGATACAGGTACTACAAGCCGATAGAGAGATAAAGAATAAAACTAACCAACAGAACCCGTGATCTGATCTTAAGGTCTGCTTCAGTGCCGTATTCGAGGCCTGTAATTAGGCTAACTAATTTGCCGCTGTCGGCATTACCATATATTGAGTTAGAATAAGGAAAGGTTATGACTATTGAAGCTGAAAATAGCAATTCGGTGTATGCCGAATGCCCAAAATGCCATTCTACAATAAAGCACGGCTTTCAAGTGTGTTCTAGTTGCGGACACATGGTGGGCTTAGAAATAACGTCATCAAATTCTTTATCGCTACTACTTTAGCGGTATCACTGACTTATGGTTTAGTATATTTATATAATTAGATAGGGACTTGTAGTGTATGCACAAAAGAGGGATTCTAGCGATATGGCAAAATTAATTTTAGTTTGCGGGCCTACAGGGGTTGGTAAAACCACCTATTCATTGGCTCTTTCCAAAGAGGTCGGGGCAATTAGGTTCTCGATAGATCCGTGGATGCAAACATTGTTCTCAAAGGATATGACCTCCCTTGATTACTCGTGGATGATTGAACGAGTAAGCAGGTGTTACGATCAAATTTGGGAGGTTAGTGAACAGATATTAACTCTAGACGGAAGTGTGGTTTTAGATTTGGGGTTTACAACTAAAGAACAACGAGATGTATTTGCTAACAGGGCTAGAGCGTTAAATATAAATGCTGAAGTTCATTACTTAAGTGCGTCAAAGGGTGTTCGTAAAGAACGTGTCAAAAAGCGGAATATGGAGAAAGACCCAGCTGTTTATGCTTTTGAAGTCACTGATATGATGTTTAACTTTATGGAACCACTGTTTGAAGTTCCAGATCAAGAAGAGCTTCAATATGGCTGTAAGGTAAATGTATAGAAAGTATATCTAATCGATGCCACTTTAACTGCCCTCCACAAAAAACGCCACACAAATTAGGAAGTTCCATGAGGCCATTGGCAATAATATTACTTACCTGTTTTTACTCAGTAACCTCCTTGGCGGAGGATAAGCAACTTGCAGGTTTATTCGAGCAAAAAAACATCAAAGGGACAATTGTAATTTCCTCACTAAATGGAGAGAGAAGCTTTAGTTATAATGATGAACGTAGAGATCTGCGGTTTTCGACAGCATCAACATTCAAGATTCTTAATTCAATGATTGCTCTTGAAGAAGGGGTTATCTCGGGAAGGCTGTCAATCATAAAATGGGACGGAACCTTATATGAGTACAGTTCGTGGAACAGAGATCAGACACTAGAAAGTGCGTTTAAGCAATCTTGTGTCTGGTGTTTTCAAGAGTTGGCCCAAAGAATTGGACCGGAAAAGTATCGTTCTTATATAGAAAAAATGAACTATGGCCAGTTAAAGGGGCCTTTGACGCAACTTCATTCTGGCTTGATGGGGCGCTTGAGATAAGTGCAAGCGAACAAGTTGAATTTCTAAAAGGCGTTTATCGTCGATCACTTCCTTTCAGTCAACATTCATATGACGTACTAAAAGATATTATGGTGGTAGAAGATTCAGCTTCCTATACCATTCGAGCCAAAACTGGTTGGGCTGCACGAGTTAAGCCACAAGTAGGCTGGTATGTTGGGTACGTTGAGACCAAAGATGATGTTTGGTTTTTTGCTACAAATATAGAAATAAACAGTAAAAATGACCTGACTCTACGAAAAAGTATCACGTATGAATCTCTGAAAATAAAGGGGATCATCTAAAACACATAACAATGACAAGTTGAAAGAATGTATTTTCGTTATACTACCACCGGGCCTTAACTAGATGAATCATAACAAGAAGCTGCTAACGATGTCGCTCATCAAATCGCTGTACACGAGAGCTTGGCGTTATGAGACAAGAGAAACATCAGCGTGACTTACGAAGAATTTAATAATTTGTGTAAATCTCTACCTGCAACATCTTATGTTGTGCAGTGGGGGGATTCTCATGTTTGGAAGGTTGCAGGCAAAGTGTTTGCTATTGGAGGTTGGGAGAAGTCTGATAACCCAGCCTTTACCTTTAAAGCGTCGGAGCATAATTTTTTGGTTTTAAGCGATCAACCGGGCTTTAGACCTGCTCCCTATATGGCATCTCGCGGTATGAAGTGGATACAGCAACATGATGCTTCTGAAGATATGGATGAGGAGTTGATATATTATATTAACGAATCTCATCGCATCGTTTCTTTGGGATTAACAAAAAAGAAACAAAAGGAGCTTGGTCTCAATCAACATTAATTATGGTAGGCAAAGACGCTATACTGCAGTTTAATAAGAAGGCCATTACAATGTCTGTCATCGATCCTTTGAGGTCGCCATCTTTCTAAGGATACCCTTTTGCCACCGCTCAATACCTTTCGCACATTTATGTTAGTGGCTCGTTCTCTGAGCTTTAAAGACGCTGCGGATCAGCTTTTTCTTTCTCCCTCGGCAGTAAGTCGCCAAATACAGGGATTGGAACAAGCGCTAGGTAAGCAGCTGTTTAAACGCGGAAATAGATCGATTACCTTAACCCAGGAGGGGGAGGTTCTGCTACAGGGTGTGGAGCAAGCATTCTCGATTCTAGAAAGTTCATTAAAGGCGTTAGAGCCAAGCCGAAAGACCATGACGTTACGCGTGGGTGCACAGCAATATTTTTCCAATAATTGGCTGTTTTCTAGAATCTCAGGTTTTTTAGCGGATAACCCCGGTATAGAAATCAAATTTGAGTCATCGCAAACCTATCAATCCTTTGATGAATCGCTCATAGATATTTGTATTCGCTTTGCTCCTGCGCAAGAGGACGCTCTGGTTTGCGAGCCGTTTTTCCCGCAGCAAGCGGTCTTGTTGGCTGCGCCCTCTTTGGTTGAGCAATTTGATTTGCAGGATAATGTCGATAGGGTCAGTGAATGTGAATGGCTGACGCTTAGATCTCAGCCAGATTTGATGCAGCGATGGTTTGAAGGGCAGGGCGACTTCTCAAACCATCGCTGTATTCAGTTCGATGATGCTCAAGCTGCATTAATGGCGGCTAAAGAGGGAATGGGTGTTGTTCTGGCGGCGTGGCCATTGGTGAATGAACTCGTCGCTTCTAAGCAGCTTGTGCAACTTGGGCCTGCGAACCCTTCCCTCAGTAGCGATTATTACCTAGTACACCCAAAATCCTTAGCGGACTATCGACCTCTGGTTCTGTTTAAGGAATGGCTGAAGGCGCAGGCGTTACTTTGTGCGACTAAACCCTGTGGGGCTAAGCAGTGAATGAATGCTCTGCGATACACTAGCGGGAGCCTCCAGTTCTGGTAGGTGACCAATACCGTCTAAACCAAATACACGAATGTTGTGAAAATATTGGGTGATGGAATTGAAGTCTGTTGCCCTATGCGATTTGTCAGATTTGCCGTAAATTGCGATGGAAGGCTGGGATACTTTATTGAGTAGCGGTTGTTCGGGTGGCAGGCTTATCTGTAATGCCGATGCCAGGCTATAGCTTGCGCCTTTCCCAAAATTGGTTGAGCAATTGTTTTGTATCTGTTGTGTTAATTCTTCGCACTGACAGGAGTACTCAATCCATTGATGGGCGATTTGATTTTTTCGGGCTCTTACAATGGCTTGGCCAACAAAGGGTTTGGAAATGACATTCTTAGGATCTAAACGTTGTTTCCAACACTGTTCTTGTTGCCAATCCGGTGTTTGTAACATAACCAGATGGCTGATATCAGACGGGTTTTTATCTGCCAAGCGAATGGCAAAATACCCTGCTGCGCAAGGAAACCCTAGCACGTAGGGAGGGCAGTTAAGGTGGGATAGGAACTCCTCCAAAACATCCACGGAAGCATCAAACCTAAATGACATAGACAGCTTGGGCAGGGAAAACCCAAAACCAGGCAATTCCATGACCACAACACGATACTGGTCTTTTAGGTGGGCGATGAGTGTGTCGTAGTCCTCTAGGTTAACCGGTGCATCAGCGGCAAACACCAGGGTGTGAGAGCCCTTGCCCTCCATACGGTAACGTACATAGCAGTGATCGAGCTCAATAATGTGATAATGCTTCTTTTGCTTGTCTCTTATTTTTCTAATGATACGCGCGGAACTTAGGCCATTCGGTATGGTATCCATATATGCACCTAACATAGCAGTACTCCTTTTTTGTAAGGTGAAAAGGAGTATTTAGGATATGTAACGACCTGACAAACGCAATTTCTGCAACAGCGGTTGATCTGTGCGCAACTGGGCGTGGCTCGCAAGTCATTGCTATATTGTAGGTATCTCTTGAGAATTATGGCTTCATCATAAAGGTGTTATCAACAATGCATAAAATTCATGGATTTTGTGAGCCGCGATTCAAGGCAGTAGAAGCCGTTTTTCAACGTCATTTTAATGAACAAAAAGAAGTGGGTGCATCCTTCTCGGCGTATCTGAAGGGGCAGCGGGTTGTTGATCTCTGGGCAGGTCACGCTGATGCGAGACAAACTCAAACATGGCACAAAGACACTATCGTTAATGTTTTTTCCACCACCAAAATAATGGGTTCATTATGTTTGCTGATACTCGTTGATCGTGGATTGATTGATCTCAATGCACCTGTCGCTAAATATTGGCCTGAGTTTGGGCAAGCTGGAAAAGAAAATATACCGGTTAAATATTTGTTGAGTCATTCGTCAGGGCTGGCAGGGTTTGATCAACAAATAACGGTAGAAGATCTCTATGATTCAGACAAAATGGCAGCGATGTTGGCTGCACAAAAACCGTGGTGGACACCGGGAACCAAAAGCGGTTATCAAACGGTATCTTTTAGTTTTCTGATTGGACATTTAGTAAAACTTGTCAGCGGAAAAACCCTTGGCACATTTTTTAGGGATGAAATCGCCAACCCTCTTGGTATAGATTTTCATATAGGAACCCCCGTTGAACTTGACCCTAGAATTGCTGATGTTGTCTCTAAACCGGTACCGGTGTCATGGATAGAGAAAAGTTTTCTACGAGTTGCAACCCCCATGACAGCGAAAGGAATATTAAACCCTGATCCGAATAAGCTTGTGCCTGCAGCAAATACACGTGCATGGCGGGCATGTGAGTTGCCTTCATCTAATGGCCATGGCAATGCTCGATCCGTTGCTCAGGTGGGTGCCATTCTAGCAAGTGGCGGTAGCTTTGGCGGGAAAGCGCTTCTCTCATCTAAGACAGTCGATGCTGCGATCACAAGACAGATTCGTGGTTGGGATAGAGTTTTATGTGTCAATATGGAATGGGGTTTAGGGTTCCAACTTAATGCCAAAACCACTCGTATTGGACCACGCAGCTTTGGTTGGTATGGCTATGGGGGATCCTCCTGTATAATGGATCGTGATCTAAACGCAAGTGTTGCGTATGTGATGAATAATTGTTCCAATAATTTATTAACGGATCGACGAGCTGCCAAGTTATTTCAGAGCTTTAGGGCATGTCTTTAGATTTAATAAGGCTACTTAGCCGCCCGCTGCTGGCGGCGCTACCTGACTATGCATATTGATTTTTACTTTTTCATTTCAAGTGTTTGCCAAAAAAATTGACTGCTTCAGTAAATGAACTAACCCAGTGCTTATACATCAAAAAACTATGAATCTCGTCCGGGTAAACTCGTACATGAGCGGGTAGTCCTGCTTCTTTCATCTTCCGGTAGAAAAATAGTGTCTGAGAGAAGGGCACGCTTTGATCGTCATCGCCTAGCAGAAACAAAACAGGTGAGGTGTAGGTTGGCAAACTGGATTCCGAAGAACTCTGCCATGCGAGGGCATTATGATAGTAGTTTGGGGTTTGGCGTCCGCGCCAAGCTTGCCATTCATACCAAACCCAGTCACCCGGTTTTCTCTCCCTCCAGGATTGCCATTGATTCCAGCTTTGCATGCCAAAATATTCCACGCCTGCACTGAACAAATCTGAATTGCGTGCCAATCCCAAACCTGTCAATGTGCCACCGTAGGAGACACCCCACAGTCCAAGTCGCTCACTATCGACTCTGTCATTTTGACGTAAGAAACGAGCGGCGGCGAGAATATCTTTATACTCAGAGGCCCCGCGGGGGCCGCTGTCGTTCACGTCGCGAAACTCTCGCCCATACCCTGTACCCATACGGAAGTTAATCGAGAGTACGTTGTATCCCACCGAGGTAAAGTACTGGTTCATTCCGTAGTTAAGGCTGAAAGTACGCATTGGATGCCAGCCCAGTAACATCTGATGATCCGGGCCGCCGTGTAAATATATTAGGGTGGGGCGTTTGCCTTCGAATTTTTTCGGTGCTTCAAACCACTGGCCATGTATGGGCCAGCCGTCAAGAGAGTTAAACACCACTTTTTCGGGTGCAATTAACTTGTTGGCGGGGACGCCCACCTTGCGAGGCGCGGCAACTGATCTGGCTTTTGCAGTGGTGGACCACTGACCTAGAAAAGGTTCAATGGAACGTGTTTCAGTTGAACGCAAATAAGCAAAGTGATCTCCTTGTATTGGCAGTGCGGGTGAAAAGCTGATGCCACCGGGGAGACTTAAGCGGCGAGACTCGCCCTTTTCATCCACCACTGAGATATCACGACGGTCAATATCGAGCCGATTACTAACATAGGCGACCCGATTTTTGTTTGGCATCGGGTAAATGGCCTCCACCTCAAACTCCCCGTCAGTCAATTGCTTTAAGTGCTTGCCGGAGGTATCAATACTGTAAATATGACGCCACACGCGATGGTTTTTCCCGTTAAATTTTTTGTGAAAGCCTTTCTCTCGAGTAAAGATTAGTTTGTTGTTATTGAGCCAAGCCAGCTCAATACCATAAGTGGTACCCATATTTTCAGAGCGCCAAAGTTGTTTGGCTTTGTCGCTGTCAAAATCGTAAAGCACAATAGCCCAGGGGTCAGTCTTTGGATATTCACCCCTTGCCGTTAATATATTCTGGCCTTCGGTAAACTGTCTTAAAAAAGCCACCTTCTTTCCATCCGGTGACCAGAGAGGGGAGTAATCCGAATACACGGAGGCGTCCAGATATTTTATGGTTTTGCTGTCACGTTGATACATGGCGATAAACGCGTAGCTCCAACCTTCCGAACGCCGCTGGGTTTGAAATAGCCAACTGCGTCCATCAGGTGAGTAGATGGGTACTTGCAAAGTACCTCGGGCAGTGGCTTCTTGCCGGGCTTGCAGGGTTGACAAAGATAGGCTCCAAATAGCGTTGTCCTGGATATAGGCTACTTCGTTAGCTGTCGGAGATATGCTTAAGCTGGACATATTCCCAATAGCTTGTGGCTTGTTCTTACTGCCCGTTTCAGGCCAGACCAGGGCGTAACTGGTGTAACCCGGTATGCCGCTGGAAAAATTGGCTGCGTTAGCCGAGGAGCCTCTTGAGTAAAGTAAGCTTGTACCTTCAGCCGTAAAGCCAAAAAGAGTGATATTGACACCCGTGTCCATTTTGTAGTGTGTTAGCTGTTGAGTTTTGTTGTTGTTGCTATCCACTCCCCATATGTTTCTAACTCCGGCGGCCTCTCGCACCCAGGCAAAGCGAGTACCTTGAGAATTAGCGACTAAGCCCGAAACATAGGGTTGTGCAATAATCTCTTCAATGCTGAATGACCAGCCCTGCGGTGCATAAAAAACACTGATCAAAAACAGTAGACTGAAATATCTAGGCATAACAAATCCCTCTTAGTAAATATCCATATTGGAAAAATTTAGTTAAATATAGTTTTGGTTAAACGCTTTCTACCTGACAGTGTGCGCCAACGATAGTCAGGTATTTTTCATAGAGTTGATTAAATATGACACCGGGACAGTGTTTGAGGCATTTGCCATCTAGTTCTCGAATGGGTAATAGTCCCGCGCCGGTTCCAGTGATGAAACACTCATCGGCATTGTGTAAGTCGTAGGGGAAAAAACTTTCCTCTCTTACCGCTATGGAGAGTGAATGAGCTGCCCCTATAATGGTTTCTCTAGTAATGCCTGCCAACAAACCGTCTGCAACTGGGGGGGTGTAAAGCACGCCAGATTTGACGATAAAAATATTTTCCACACTGCATTCTGCAACCTGGCCCTGTTGATTTAATATCAGCGCTTCGTCTGCACCAAGACGTAGTGCTTCCGCTTTGGCCATAACAGCGGGAAGGTAGTTGAGGCTTTTAATTCGCGGGTCAACGCCGGCACCTGTGACACGACGCAGGCTTGAGGTAATCAAACTTAAACCTTTTTTTCGGGATGCCTCACTAACTAACTGAATCGTTGAGGCGATAATAAAAATATTGGGATTGTTGCATGACACCGGGCTGACCCCCATGAGGCCTTCACCCCGGGTAACGAGAATACGCAGATAACCATCCTCTTGCCCCGAAGCGGTAATGCAGGTCTGAACACCAGCAATCAGACTTTCGTCACTGTATGCCAAGTCAATTCCGATAGCCGTTAAAGACGCTCGCAGGCGCTCTATATGTTTGCCCAGACTAAAGGGGTGTAAATTGTAGTATCGTACGCCCTCAAAGACACCGTCACCATAAAGTAGACCATGATCCAGTACAGAGACTGTGGCTTCCTGGGCCGAGACAATCTGACCGTTTTTCCAGAATGTTGTAGTATTTGTCATGCTTCTTCCTCAAAGAAAAGTTGCTTACCGTCAAATGCGGGTTCGAGATTAAGTGCTTTAGTTTCAACAGCCGTGGTAATAGATCTTTTTAATATCGCATGCAGCACAAAGCTGTAGGGATTGCAGGATTTCGTTCATCTCATTAACTTCGATATTGATGAGTAATGGATCGTAAGATGTATGGCCAGACATATTGGGTACAAGTAGAATCCCTCTTGGGTTTCTTTTCGAATACAATAAATTAATTTTCTCAAGACGAGTAATAGTAGACTTGATATCGTCAGTTTTAACTGCGCCACTATTGCCGATTAGGGCCATTTTTTTAATTTGGCCAGAGTGCTTATTCAGGCTTGTGGCCAGTAGGCATACCGGGGCGCTGGCAGTTAGGCGCAGATTGCAATCGATAATGTCTGCATAGCGGCCGCTATGTTTATTTTTGACAAAATCCATACCGAAGGGGCCCAGAACTCCGAGTTTTGCAAGCAATTCTGCGTGTGTTTTAAGTTTCTCAAAACCAACCTCTTCGATCAGGGTGTTACTTAGTTTCGGGTCGTAGAAACTGCCAATATGTTGTGTACATTGTGAGTCTGAGTAAAGTTGAACGGTAGCATTGACAATTTCAATGGGCCCATTTTTGTGCAGACAAAAGTTAATAGAAATGCTATCCAGTAAGTTACTCTCGCACTGGGTGATATTCGGCTGTAGAAGGTATTCGTTAGACTCATAGTCCAAGGCGCTGGGTTTGCAATGCCTGTCTAAACAGTGAATTTCTTTACCTCCGGCGCCGATAGTTGGTTTCAAATAATACGAGTCTATCGGGGGACTGAGATCACTCGGGGCATTCTTTTGAAACCAGTGTTTCAGACTGGGAAAATCAGGCAATGTCAGCAAATGCTCTTTATTAATAAAAGCCGTGTCGACTTTATGAAGGGGTGAACCTTTTTCGCGGTAGAGACTGTTGTAGTAGTGTGATTTATTGGCGAGAAATTTTAATGCGCGAGTTTGGGATTGATCGGAGCTTTCATCCGGTTTGATATGAGTTTCGGTGTAGTCAGACCACTGTTGTAGTAGCCCCAGGTGGTATCTCTGCGTCAGATGATTACTGATAATATGGGGGATTTGATCAAAAAAAGAGGTGTTGTAATGATCGTCATTCAAGCTTTTAGTCTTGTCAAAATCAAATTTCACACCTTCTTGGGTGCTAGTCGCGAATAGGTAGTAAATGTTTTCAAGCGAGATATTTAAAGCAGAATCTAATTCATGCAGCAGGGAAAAGCGTTTTTTTAATGTAGAAAAATATTTTCTAACTGTCTCTACCTGAAAGTTGCTTGCAACGATACAAATCGGTACAACATCGTTTAAGTGACCGTAGGCGACACAGAGCTTTAAAAAAGTTTTCAAAATATAATCAAGGTCGTTGTTTTTGTTCTCGCCCAGTTGTTCTATGGTTGCAAAACCGGCGAAGAGACCAAAGCTGGGTTCTTGTGGACGTTTTGCGTAAGTAATTTGATAAAAACACGCTTTATTCACAGAGTGAAAATCCCTTCATTGCATTTGAAACCCAATCCCGGGCGGTGGTTGTGACAGATCTTGCCTTTTTCCAAGTGAATGCCTACAGCAAGGTCAGTCTGCAAAAACTCTATGGAATCCATATCAACATAATCAACAAGGGGTGAGAGGTGTGCGATAGCCGACGCGCCGATGGTGGTTTCGGGCATGCAGCCAATCATGATATCGACACCAGCAGCTTTCGCCCGTCGGATCATGTTAAGGGCGGGGGTGATACCACCCACTTTCATCAGTTTGATATTAATGCCATGAAAATTGTTTAGACAACGCTTGAAGCTGTCTTCATCAAAGCAGCTTTCATCGGCAATGATCGGTAAGGGACAGTGTTGGTTAAGGTGTTGCGCACCTTCCCAATCCTCGACAGGGAGCGGCTGCTCGATGGATTTAACGCCGAGATCTGCCAGCTTTGGTGCAATTTCCAAGGTTTTTTTAATATTCCAGCCAGCATTGGCATCAACATGGATAACGGCATCGCTATATTGACGAATTGTTTCGATGCGTTTGAGATCATCGTCGTTTCCGAGTTTGACTTTTAGGATGGGCCAGTCTGCTTTTTGGGTGGCAATATTTTTGACGATGGTACAGTCGTCCATGCCAATGCTGAAATTTGAATAGCGGGGTTCGCTGACGTCCAACCCCAAAAGTTCATAAAGCGGTTTTGTTTGTGATTTTCCGTAGAGATCGTGCGCGGCTGTATCGAGAGCACATTTAGCAAAAGGGCAACCATCGATCGGGGCAATACAATCCCGCCAAAATTTTTCCGGTGTTGAAAACTGATGGGCTGTGATTTTATCGCGCACACTTTCAATGGCGCTGTGTATTCCTTCGACCGTTGCTCCGTATACAGAAAATGCAACGGCCTCACCATACCCTTTGTCAGAGCCGTTCCCTAATTCAACGATGATATAGTTTTGTGAGTGATAACTTTCCCTTGATACCTTGAAAGCCTGTTTCTGATGTAGCTCAAAGTCAAAAATTTTCAGTGATAACATTGTGCTTACTCCAGTGCCATTGCCATTAAAATATGGGGGCCTATATTTTTTATTTCGTACTCCTGTCCATAAGTGAGAAAACCGAGGTGTTGATAAACGTTTTTTGAGTTTACTCGAGCATTACACCAGAGGTACTGGCCTCCTTTTTTTAGGCATTGCTCAGTACAGGCCTTTAGTAGGGTGCTGCCCAGCCCCTGTCGGCGCATGTTTTCATCTACGGCCATACCTCGTATTCTCCAGCCCTGTTCACCAAATGTTTTGTGGTCTTCCCGGAACAAGGAGAGGGTGGCAATAATACGATCTTGATACTGGATGCCTAGGTGGCAGGTCGTTCCCAATTCATCTGCGTCGTACAGAGTCGATTTCAATGGCTGCTTGGGGCGTAGTACGGTGTGACGTAGTGGGCGGGTTTGCTCTGCGCTAATTTCTTCAACCCTAAGGTTTTCTTTTGCTGATTTGAGCAAGTGGTGGCTGGATAACTGTTGTGTGGTTTTGTATGAGGTTTGGTGTGAGGTTTCCCATTCGGAGAATTGTTTTACATGAGCGATTAGTTCTTTGAAGCGATGCTCTATGGTTTGTTTGTCTTTTCCTGACACCAGGTAGGATTGAAGATACGCGCCTGATTTTGTTCCTCCGTGATACATTTTTTGGCTAACGGCTAGGTCTATATGTTCGTGAATCCACGTTGCCTGTTTTATCGGAGGGGGCACGACCAGCCTGCCATTTTCTGGCGGTATTAATATGTGGCCGTAGAGCAATGCGCTCGGTACTTCTTGAGGTTCGGAGTGTAGACCGCACTGCCACCTGGCCCAGACTTTGTCTAGGTTGATTCCGGTTTGCAGATCAATTTGCGATACAATTCGAGCACCACCCGTACGACAGGCGATTTCGCAGAATACAGGCTGGCCTGTGTTGTCGATAAAAAACTCACAGTGAAATACCATCTTATCGAGCGTGGGCATTTTACTTATAACTTGTCGGGTGGCTTCGACGAGCAATGAATGGAAGGGCTCGTCTTTAGAAACCCCAATGCTGCCGACACTGTCTCCTTCTTGCCAGGACAAGCAAGAATTAAAATATTCTGATACGTGAATAAATTCTAGGTTGCCCTGCAGCGTCAAACCATCAGTATGGTACATGGGGCCTGAAACAAACGACTCTGCCAACATACCTGGCGTTACCTGTTTTTCCCATTCAGCGTGCAGTTGAGTTTCGTTGTGTAAGACAACAATGCCCACACCGCCAGAAGCATCAATGGGCTTGCTTACAACAGGAAATCCCACCCGTTGACAAAATATTTGTAAGTCGTGTTCAGTGTTAATGACTTCAAATTCGGGGCAGGCCAACGAACCACCTGCGACTGTGTTTTTCATTAAATATTTATCGCGATAAGCTTCGATAGATGTAGGTAAATGGCCTGGGATATCAAATTTTTCGCGCAGGCGGGCACATCGGTATACATCGATTTCTGCTCGAGAGAGTATGGCGATCACCTTGTGTGATTGCAGATAAGTTTCTGCCCAGAGTTGAGGTTCATCGCTTCGGTAATTGTCAAAAGGTTGTGTCGCTAACACGCGATCATAGCCTTTGGCATGCTCCCAGTCACAGATGATTTGAAGGTCATAATCATTACTTTGACACCACTCGTGATATGGACTGTCGTCAATACTTTGATTGGCAAAAACCAGCACTATGGGTCGAGAAGGTGATTCTGAATTTATCATTTCAGGATATCTCGCTTACGAGTTCGGTGTCTGTTGTGTCGAACAGTGCCGTAATGTCTCGCCACTCTACATCGGTAAAGGGGATGCCAGATTTTAGGCGTTTTTTTCGTGTTTCTTGCTCAACTTCTCCGGCAATTTTAATCGTTTCAGAGCCTGCTTTTTGGCTGCCTTTAATTGTTGCTATCCATTCCTGCATGCGTGCGTGGAAGGTGTCGAGCTCGAGAAAACGCTGAATATCAATGGCTAGCATAAAGTGGCTGATATTGCGCGACTGGTTAAACGGTTCTTCATCCAGGTGTTGTAGTTCGTGATCCAGTAACGAGTTAGCTAACAGGCCGGATAATATCTGTACCATCATACTGAGCCCCTGGCCTTTGTGTCCTCCTAGAGGTAGCAGGCCGGCCACTTCTGAAAAATGGGTCGGAGCAATATTGGCAACGCCTTTGCACCAACCCGCTGGCAAAGCCTCTTGTTTACGTAATTTTTCCTTGACCTTTGCATAGGCCACTTGGCTTGTTGCCATATCTAAAGAAAAAACGTCGGTCTTGCTAATAGGGGAGGTAAAACACCAGGGGTCTGTGCCAAATAGTTTTTCTAAGCCGTTAAAGGGAACAACCCGTGGGGCTGCATTGGATGACACCATACCAATCATGCCAGCTTGTGCGACCTGGTCTCCATATACAGAAGCCGCGCCAAAATGATTAGAATTGCTGACTGAAATCAGACCAAAACCACTTTCGCGACTCATATCTATACAGGTTTGCACAGCCTTGTAACCTGCGACAATACCGAGCGCGCCACCGGCATCCATGCTAGCCATCGAAACCGTTTTTTTGTCGATTTTCATTTCAGGGTTGACTACTGCTCGTCCTTCTCGCAGTTCGCGTATATACAAAGGTAACAAACGTAAACCGTGGGTATCGATACCTTTTAAGGACGTTTCCAAAAGCCCTGATGTCATTTGTTGTGCGTGCTCTTGATTTAGGCCCTCGGCCTCGAACAGGCGTAATAGTTGTTTCTGAAGTGTGTCAACAGCGATAATTTTAGTTGTAGGCATTAAAATCAAACTCAAGTTCGTCTGTGATTTCCAAAAGTGTGGCAACCTTTTTTAGACCTGAAAAATTTCGTATCAGTGTATTATTGCCGGCGAGTTTCTGGGTGTCTGCGAGTATGCCGGCTGTGTTTTTAACCTTGAAGAAATTCAGTATGCCTTCCCAAGCGGTATAGTCTTGAGCCGCAAAGGCCGACATGGCTTTGGGTAGGTAGCGAATGAAAAATGATCGCTGCTGTTTGTTGAGGTTATGGTAGATTGTTTTGGCGATCTCAATCAGTATGCTGGCATGAGCGAATTCATCCCGATTGTGGTAGTAGGTAATCATTTGGTGGTTAGGTTGGATTGTTTTATCCTTGGCTAAGAGGTCGAGCAGGGCATTGATGCTGATTTCAGATACAATGGCCCATATTAATATCAAGGTGTCGCGCTCCCAGTTACTCGACACTTCAGACATGGCTTTTTGTAGTAGCCGGTAAGTAATGGAGTCGGGAAGGTCAATATTGTAATCAATGCCTCGCAGGTTTCGTGTTTGCTCAATAACGGTATAGTGCATAAGGCTATGAAAGTGCTCATCAATCAATGATTGCTGTACCACCGCCTTGATATCGGAGTCATTGACACCTGGATAGCGGGAGGCCATTAACAACTCAAATGCCGGGTTGGCAACTTTCTCTTCCGCGTGAATTGTGCGTTTGTTGTATTCAAGCCAGCCCCAGGTTAATACCTTATATTTGATTTCATCGTCGATACGAGCAAAGTCTGGGTGATGCCAAAATGGCAGCAGTTTTGTTGGGTAATCAAGTTTTTCAGGCTGGTAGTTATCTTGGCAAATGCCGTTATTAAAATAGTCGCCGCGTACAGTGGCGCGTTTGGGCCATGTTCTACGTAGGCGTGCGATAAGCTCTTTATCAACGTGAACTTGGTTGTGATTCTCAAATTCCATGGGGTTTCCTATTGGCGGGTTAACTAGTAGCAGTATCACTCAGGCAATAACGTTCTAAATGTCTGCGGGTGTCCATAAAGGGGGAGCGCCCGTGCAACAAGCGGTGGTTATCCCAAATCAACAGAGATGATTTTGGAATCGTGATATTGAGACTGTTCTCCTGATAATGGCTATTAATTTCCTTAATGATTTTTTGTACTTGGGGGTGAAGGCCGCGTATAACCCTGTCGTCGCCTTTAATATTGGCGTTAATGTCGCCGTAAAAAAATAAATTGTGACTATAGCGAAGGATTTTCTTTCCATTGTCATCCTCTTGCAGTAGTGGATAGTTAGCCTGAAACATATCAAATATACTGTTAGTGACGGCGTTTTGGTTGGCCTTAAACTGAACTTGTATGTTCTTAAGCAACGCCATATCGTCCATGGATAAATGACGGATGTAGTCATTCATTGGGCAGTATAGTTTGGTCTGGCCGCCACCACATTGCGCAGGCTCTATGCAATAAAGTGCTAAATATCGGGGAGGCGTAGCGAGGTAGGGCTCCTCTGTATGGCAACCAATACCGTTGGTGCTTTTGGTAAAGTAATAGTCAGCGTAACCCGTTTCAGCTTTCACGTTGTAACTGGACTCTCCGTTAGGCCTGGAAACTATATTGCCTATGCTCGATAATATCCGAGGACACTCTTCGGCTTGTACATTGTGGATCAGCACATGGCCTGTCGATTGTAATTCTGAATATGCGGGAAATTCTGCTTCACGATAAGCTTTTACATAGTCCAATTTCAGCTCTGATGATTTTTTCACTATATCCATTTGTGAATCCTGTAAATGCGTTCAATCAAATTGTAAGCGTTTTAGAACGGCATCGATTACAACCGATTGCCGTTTTTCTTACTAAATAAAACCTAGTCAATTTTTACTTGTTGCTCTAATTTATCCGGCTTCTATTTTTGCAAATAAGCTTTGCAAAAATAAAATTCCATTATTTGAGCCTGCCAAAGATGAGAGCAGTTTGGTGCATTGCTAGATATTGGTAACGATCTATTAATACCTTTCGATACCATGTCAGGACGCCTAGGATTACTCTAAGTGATGCTTTTGTGTAGGCAGATCTCAATCCGAGATACTTGGTAAATGGCTTAAAGTCTCTGCCTATGTCTCTGTAAAGAAAATCCATTTTTTTGGTTCAAAGGTCAATCTTTAAGCTAAACGTAAATCTATTTCATGCGTCCAAGTTGTCATATGCTGCTCATACAGTTGCCAATAGGTGTTTGCCACCCCTGCAGCGAACGTTGATATACCATCATCTAGCACTGCATGAATAACATGTATTCCTTTGGGTGAAAACTCGCGCGCAATCGACTGCGACATCAGCCTTAATCCTGCTTTTGTCGTGGCGTTTAATACATCGCCTCGTTTTCCCTGGCGTGATGACGATGCGCCTCCGAAAATCAATGTTCCGCCGCCACGAGGCAACATGTGGTTTAGTGCTTGCTGAGCGACGTAGAAACTTGATAAGCAGTCGTCCTTCCATGCGGAGCGGACTGTCTCCTCAGTGATATCCAAAAAACCCGCTGGCTTAGCCTGAGGTGTGTTGTATATCACTAAATCAGCATAACAACCCTCATTTTCTATACGCTTAAACGCGAGCTTTAGGTCTTCAGCATTCGCGGGGTCTACAGCTACACTGTTCACTGAGATGGCTTGTGTCGCGAGTTTCTCGGTGAGTTTAGTAAGATTCTTCCCCAACAGGTAAATCGGCATATTCTTAGCGGTAATGAACCGTACTAATTCATAATCTAATAACGCCGTACTTTCGCTTGAGACAATAAGTACTGCCTTTTCTCCCGTTCGTTTAATCTGACGCTTAACGGAGTACTTTGCCGTGTTAAGAATATTTTTCGCTATTTTTTTTACAATCATGATGCCTGTCCTCAGAACTTTTCTTTAAAGGGGCGTAAATCCATTTCATGTGTCCATGGTGGGGTTTGTTGTGAATGCACTAACCAAAAAGACTTTGCAATTTCATCGGGGAGCAACGATCCGTTTTCCCCTTTCATCTTCAGTGCAAGCTTTCCAAAACCTTTTACGCTTTTTACCAGATCACCGTTGATTACGCCGTCAATAACGACATGAGAAACATGAATACCGCTCTCACTAAATTCTGCCTGCATGGACTGAATCATGCCACGGAGCGCACCCTTTGCTGATGCAAAACCAGAGAACATGGGATTGCCGCGCATCGATGCACTGGCCCCTGTGTAAATAATGGTGCCACGTTTTCCCTCGGCTGATGGGGTTTGTTCTAACATTTGTTTTACGGCGTGTTGACCAACAAACAATCCCCCCATTACACAGCGTTTCCAGTTGTCCTCGATAATACGTTGATCATGTTCCAGAAAAGGTGCGGGCATATTCCGCCCTACGTTGTACACAACCAGTTCCAAAGGCATCTCAGTATTGGCGACTTGTTCAAATACAGCATCGATATCTTGCTGTTGTGTACAATCGGCTACACAAGCACTTGCAGCACCTCCCTGAGAGGTAATCTCATGCACAATGTTATCCAACCGAGATTCTGTACGACCGACAACAAAGACGTGTAGACCCTTACTGGCAGCCTTAACTGCCATGGCTCCACCAATCCCATGTCGGGCACCCACTCCTACAATAATTGCAGCACGTTTGTTCATGATTTATTCACCGATTTTCGTGACAGGGTAGGTCTTGCATCTTGTTGATCCATGCCCAAAGATGCGACAACGTTTGTAACTGTGGATTTAAGTGCCCCGTTCTAACGACCTCGGTTAGCTGACCAGCCAATGCGAAGTCGGCAATTGATGGGGTATCCCCCGCTAGCCATGGACTTGCTTCTAATTGACGATCAACTTGAGCCATTAAATGAAGAAACCGCTCTTCAACGAGGGCTTTAGAGTTTCTTGCGATCCCTTGTTGCTTAATAGCCTTGCCGAGTTG
>MAAC01013541.1_pt1 | contig 22542 bp, 17 predicted proteins | sample 1115981 | NCBI WGS metagenome assembly MAAC01 (sample SAMN04961126, study PRJNA320927) | seawater metagenome | isolation source: sample BD02T64 sea water enriched with oil for 64 days | place: USA:Gulf of Mexico | collected 2013-07-27
GCAGGTATATCATCAGGAGCCGCCTTATGTGCTGCGCTCAAGGTGGCCGAAGCCCCTGAAAACAAAGGAAAAACTATTGTTGCAATACTTCCTGACTCCGGCGAACGCTACCTAAGTTCAGTATTATTTGATGGCATGTTTACCAATATAGAACCTCCTCAGTAAATCACACAACAAACACCTCGCCCCTCCACTCAAGACAGTTGATCTGCGACGGGGCGACCCACCTCACTATCCGGCTCATTAATGGATGTAATTAGGTATCAATTATCACACTCTAAGCTAACCTTATTGGTATAAATCTTTTTTATCGGCCGTATTTTTTCATACGATAATCATATGCAAACAACCTTCCAAAAAAGTCTAGCCTCCAAACTACTGAGAATTGTATTAGGGTTTTATTTTGTTATTGCTATAACACTTACTCTCGGTCAGTTGGCACTCGAATTTAGAAATGAAAAACAACGCCTCGAAGAAGAGATTAGCAGCAAAGTAAATCTCTTCACTCCAGTCATTACTCAGGCGTTATGGAATTTTGATGATGAACAAATGGATATCACAGTTAAAAGCATATTGAAAACAAAGCTTATTATTGGCGTCAGTATTTTTGATGACCAAGGGGAAACTGTATTATCAAAATGGCGTGACATCCCAATCAAAAAAAACCATCCAAGCTTAACAACAGGCAAAGCAAAAGAAGAGGAAGGGGATTTATATACGTATAGGCACCCATTAGAAGACCCGGCACTAAAAAATGGCCCATTGGGACATGTTGTTGTTTTTACCAGCTCATCCATCGTCATTGAGCGAGCAGCATACACATTCACTATAACCATCATCAATGCCATGATTAAAACTATTTGCCTATGGCTTATCTTCTATTTAGTGCTAAAGCACATGCTTGCCAAGCCACTTGGAAAACTTACAGAGAAAATCAATCAACTTAATCCCGACATCAATACAGGCGACCTCGAAAGCGAGGTCGAACTTACGGATTTCGACGACCAAACCATAAAGCAAAAAAATGAACTCGGACACCTTATTCAAAGCTTTTTCTCTATGCAAGATGCCCTAAAAGAAAAAAACAATGCCATTGTAAACTATCAGCAACATCTGGAAGAAATGGTAAATAAGCGCACAGAAGCCATAAGACGCCTAAATGATCAACTAACAACCGTCTCGCAAGCAAAAACTGATTTCCTGGCCAACATGAGCCACGAAATCAGAACACCAATGAACGGTGTATTTGGTATTGCCGAGCTACTTAAAGATACCAATCTTGATGACAATCAACATGAATACGTCCAAACCATACAAAATTCCTGCCAAGCACTCATTACCGTTATAAATGACATATTAGATTTCTCAAAAATAGAATCTGGCAATCTCGATTTAGAGAATATCCCTTTCAATTTGGAACAGTTGATTTTTGAATGCGGGTCTATATTTGCGCTAAAAGCTAGCGATCAAAACCTTAAATTCACAATAACAATTGAAAAAAACACGCCAACTGAAATTTATGGGGATCCGACACGCATACGTCAAATCATATTAAATTTATTAGGCAATGCATTTAAATTCACCGACGCTGGCGCCATTGGTATTAGAGTAAGAAAAAGCATCTTGGACAATAAAAACAATGCACTGAGAATTGAAATTAAAGATACAGGAATAGGCATTCCTGATGAGGCTCAAAATAAATTATTCAAAACATTCTCTCAAGCTGACAGCTCTACGACACGAAAATATGGCGGCACGGGACTTGGGCTCGCTATAAGCAAGAAGTTAGTAACGCTAATGGGTGGAGATATCGGCATTGAAAGCCAGCCCGGCCTAGGTTCGGTATTCTGGTTCTCTATCGCATTAAATGAAGCCTCTCTACTACCAATGAAAAGCAGCATAGAAGCACTTATTAACAAGAAATCAATTACTCTTTCTTTTGAGGACGCAGAGCTGGAGAAAATCACCAAAGAAACGATTTCTCTTTACGAGGCAGACATTAAAAGCATGGATTTAGTTGCACTACGCAACTTAACAAGCGAGTCGACGTTGCCAACCAATAAGCCAAACATTCTTGTTATTGATGAAGGTTTGCTCTCAGAAAACCTCATCAAAAAGATGACTAACAACAAGTCCATTGCCGACAGCCTGCTAATATATTGTCACAGTCTTGACACAGCATCAAGACTAAGCAAGTTATCCCTTTCAATGCCTCACAGGGTAATACAACCTCCTCTCAGCGGGTACGCCATCAAGCAAGGACTAACATCACTTTTAAGCAATGCCAAAAACAAAAAACACATCAAGACGGACGTATCTACTGTTCATTTAAACGTGCTGGTGGCAGAAGACAACCCTGTAAACCAAATTGTAATGAAAGGTGCCCTTAAAAAGCTAGGGATTTTTCCAGATGTAAAAAACAACGGTTTAGAAGCGTTACATCAATATACTGTTAGTGAAAAGCCGTACGACCTTATTCTTATGGATTGCGAAATGCCAGAGTTAGATGGGTGGAATTCTTCACAAAAAATAAGAAACATTGAAAAGCCGGCCCCACACCTTAACAAATTAATCATCATCGCTGTTTCTGCACATGCTATCGAGTCACAAAAACAAAAAGCTTTTGACTATGGCATGGATGACTTCCTAACAAAACCGTTCTCTCAAGCAGAACTAAAGGCAATATTAAAGAAGCATAAAATTCTTGAGTGAGCATACACATACCTAAATACAAAACTGTCATCCATAAACTTACAATCCCTTTACACAAGCCCCCCACTTCTCATAATCCGTATTCTCTCCTTCATATACTTCGAATCCAGCAAAAAACCACCCTTCATCGACCAAAGGTTTTATCCACTTTAATTCTGCCGTCAGAAAGAATTCCTCTCCCGTTGAAAACCGAACACACAAGTCCATCACAGTCCCCTCAGCGATACATTCACTAACATATAACTTCATCCCTAACTTCGAGAGGTCCACTGTCTCGCAACTTATAATCTTATCGATGTACTCGCCGTCTGCATTTTGCATCGTCAGCTCAATCAATACATCTTCCCGCTTTGCTTTGCGTCTTACTAAACGCTTATCATCTTCATTGTCACTCATAATATTACCTGTGTTCTTTTTGTATATTTCGTACAACCTTCTCTAGGGCGCTACTAAACTTCAAGCCGTTATCTACAATACTAATTTCACCCGATGCAACAGCATTGACTAGTCGTAAACGATCAAGCTCCAATTTTTTAATTCCTAACCGATTAACGAAAATGTACTTGCTACCTCCCTTAACAACAACAGCAAGTTTAAGGCGCACATCCACATCGTGTGATACATCAAAAGCACCAGGAACAACAACAATCCACCCACTCACCTGCAAATCATTCAAAGCCCTTGTGGCTGCCTGCAGTTCATCTTCTGAAGGCTCCATCACTGGTTCAATATGTTCCTCCACAACAAATTCGTCAGCAACAAGCTCTGGCGATGCTGGTGGGAATTCAACACTACTCGTAAGAGCACCGAGTATTACATTTTCAACAGCGTTATCATTTTCTTGAACATCACTTCCATTTAATTGAACGCAACTCTCATCATTTGACAAACTGCCTTTTGGAACGCTTTCAACCGTATTTTCATACTTATCCTCACTCTCAACCACTTTTTCTGGAAAAACAGTCTTGGCGGTAAGAGATAGGTCATGAAATGCATGATCGAGAAAATCATCAACCCACAACCCTTTACCAATTATTTTCAGCGTGCCTTGAGAAAAACCCATTTCCAGTTCTTTTCGTGTTTTTTTTACAAACTTTCGACCTGACTGATTAATAAATATCCAAGGTGCTTCCCCCTCCGATTTAACCGTCAATCGGCACGCTTCTATTGTATCTCGACCCGTCACTATCCGTACCCAATCACCAACAGCAAGATTTCCAAGCGAGCTGCGCTCTCCACTTATTGTAACCTTCCTTTCATAGACATCGACCACATCCGATACCAAATGGAGGGGGGTAAACTTTTTGGACTCAGGTATCGCTCCCGCAACCAGCGCCGTGGCAATTAGCTCAAATGGCTCCACTGCATCTTCTGGCGACCTACCCTGAATACAACCTGCAATTAACAACTTCACTGATTTCATCATGGTTGGCAAGAACCGCTGGTACTTCTCTATACTATTTGCATCCGCACACGAACTATAAAATGCCCCCATGGACTCCGTTAACCCTACTGCTCGCTTCCAACGCCCCCCCTGGTCACCATCTTCAATAGAAATTGTACGTAAAACACTACGCCAAACGTCAACAACGAAACCCGTCATCAAATCAGGTTGATCAGTACCGGCAAAATACTTATTAATAAGTCCTACAACTCTGGCTTCAGCAACAACTTTCTTGTTTTTACTGGATTCTGAGCGAACAACCTTATCCTGAACCAACTCTAAGCGCTGCTGATTTCCAGCAAACCAAGTTTGCGCATCGATACACACCGTATTTACAACACCAATGTCAGCTTCGTATTTGGAAACAATTTCTTCAACAAACCCCGCCAAGGCTATTCTCGAAGGATCATCAGCGCCACTTGTTGTTGGTGATGATATTAGCGTTAGTGTTAGGTTGTTTAGGAATTTTCTCGCTATATTTCTTGGAGAAAACAGAAATGACAAGTCCTGAGTAATTAGTTTTAATACTGGGATCTTTGTTTTTACGATGAGCTCCCAAGCTTCACTGTCGAAGCTTCCTTTCTCAAGCATCTCATCAAACATTGCGTCAACTAAGTTTACTGTCCCAAGATCAAGGCGGGATATAGGGCTTTCTTCGTGACTTGAGTAATACCGGTGAATAACAGTCTTTAGACTTGCCTTGGTATACGGCGAATCTTTAATAACATGCTGTAACTCAGACAAACAAGACATAAACGATTTCTGCATTGCTGAGCTACGCTGAACAGCAACATTAAACTGGGAGAAATCAGCACTAGATACGTGGCGCTCCAATAAATCAACAACCACACGAGCGCCTAGTTTAAGGGGAATATTTTTTTCTGCGATCATCTTGGCCAATCACCTAAATTTCGCCACCACCTCTCCCTTTTTAAAAACAATCAATTCACCTTTATTCATTATATTCCACTCTTCATTTGTAGTAAGTGGAAGCGTTGCTACGACTGAAACAACATCATTGGGTGTAGTTTCATCTTTGAAATTTATTTGTACATCATCGTCTTTTAGCTCTGCCACACCAAACGGAGCCCTACGAGTTATCCAGCATAGTTTTGTTGAGCAATAACAGTACAAATAGTTAGAATCACTCATCAGCACATTAAAAATACCATGTTCAGAAATCTCATTTAAGATTTCGTGCATTTTACTAAACAGTGCAGCTTGGCCTTTCGGACGCTTAACATACGTTTCTTTTAACTGATCCAATAAATAGCATAGCGCAAATTCACTATCCGTTGAGCCTACAGGGCGATAATGTATAAGCTCTTTCTTTTTAATCGCTTTTAATTGACCGTTATGGGCGTATACCCACGGTAACCCCCACAATTCACGAGTAAATGGGTGCGTATTCTCTAAAGCCACCCGGCCAGAATTGGCTTGACGTATATGACTAACAACCACATTGCTTTTTATCGGGTAATTTCTAACGAATCTAGCAATTTCCGAATCTGAACTAGCATCAACGTCCTTAAATTCTCTCACGCCCTTGCCTTCGAAAAAAGCTATTCCCCAACCATCCTTATGAGGGCCCGTACACCCCCCCCTCTGCATTAACCCTGAAAAGCTAAAGCAAATATCTGTCGGCACATTCGCACTCATGCCAAGCAATTCACACATAATCAGCTCCCAATATTACCACCTCCGCCAACCTAGAGCGGAACTTAAAACCTATTCATTCCATTAATGGTGACATTATCTGCTTAGGCATATGCCCCTCGATACTTTTTGCAATTTGTGCCAACTGCCTTCGCTTTTTAGCAACACCAAAAACATTATTATAACGAGAAACAAAGGAGAATAGGGCCATATGAAGATCTGCACCAGTTCTTGGCAACACATGAAGATGCACGTGGGGCACATGCTGGTTCGCTTCAGGCCCATCGTTAATAAAAAAATTGTGCGATTTACACTGAAGTTCAGATTCCGTTTGAGCTTTAGCCACAGCAGCCCCGAGCTCAAACAGATGAAAACGCATTTGCGAAGATAACTGTTGAATCGAGACATGGTGCTCTTTTGGTATAACAAGGACGTGCCCCGGACGCATGGGGTACAAATCCATAAAAGCTAACGAGAATTCATCTTCATACACGGTAGTTACCGGTAATTCTCCTCGAAGTATTTTGCAGAATATACAGGTAGCAGACATCAAAACTCACTTCATTGAGTAACAGGATAAGAAGGCATGAAGTGTAAGTGCATTATCTAAGGCCGTCCACTACTCCTCGGGGCTATCCAGTTGAAACTCATCATTTACAAAGGGATCTTTTTTATCATCTTCCGTGTTTGAGTTATCCGAAATCGCATCTTCTTGCTCGCTTAACATGACATCTAACTCATCAAGGCCATCAAGAGCATCATCCATCTCATCATCAAGCTCATCAAACTCATCATCAATCTCTATAAATTCATCATCATCCAGTTCCATAGGGGCCGCTGTATTTACATAAGCGTTATCTTCCTCCTCCGTAGGTTGAGGCTCCAGGGTCTCCGGGGCAGCTACAGGCTTTTGAGGCTGAATTTGGGTAACCGTTAACTCTTCTGTAGCAGCTATGTCGTCTGATGGTCTCATGATGGTTTGTTCCTCCCCATCGCCACCCGTTACCACTGGTGCAGTTACCGCTGGAGGCGCGGATCTTCTCGCCTCAGCCCTGGCGTGCTGAGCTTGCATTATATTTTGCTCTTCGGCTAAGTCCGTTGCATCCTGAGTATTAGTCATTTTCCTATACAAGAAAAATCCGCCCCCTAACAACAGCAAATTGGACAATAAGAAAGCCCCTCCTAACACTAGAATATCAAGCTCTTCTTCTGGCTCGTCAGCCGCTCCCTCATCTCCGCTTGTCGCCATCTCTTCACTAGCTATCTCGACTTTAGCAGCAAGCTCATCCATCGGCACTTCAATAATATCAGGTACGGGAACTTCAGGAACAACATCACCTATAAGTTCAGGTTCTTCAATCTCTTCAATCTCTTCATCTATACTTAGGTCAACGTCAAGCATTTCATCAGTCAACTCATCATCTACAAAACTCATATCATCCGTTAAACCCGTATCGGTATGATCAATGCGATAAGGTCCTTGAACAAGTTCAAAGGGCTTGCCATTAACCGATGTACCATTAACTTTAACTAGAACCTTATACTTACCAAGCCCACCAAAAGCAGGAACTCCCAATTGCCAGACCTCACCACCTATTGGCTCCGCGGTACTTACTTGTTTTTCTCCACTAGGCGCTTGTATTTGGGCCAATATTTCTAATTTTTTTGTATCTATCAAAGCTACTTTGGGGGTAATCGTTAGAAAATGTTCAGTCTCCACCTCACTGCCGGTAGAAGTGATATCTACATCTAAAACATCTGTGTGCACTGTCATCTGATGCGTACGCTTACGTCTAAAGGTTTTTCCATCTACCAATATATTAAACTCATGCTTACCATCAGTTAGTGTACGGCCTAGCTTGGCCGAATACACGCCATCCTTGGGAAGGATAGGTTCGCCTTTTTTATTTTTAGACAGCGCTCCTTCAAAAACATCCCCTGCACTCGTATGCTGACTAAACGTAATATCCATGAGTTTAAGAAAATCAGGGCTAGTTAGCGCTCTGCCTTGCTCACTCAGGTACATGCGCATGGTCACTCGCTCACCCTCAATTACATTATCTGGTAACCCTTTAACAATAAGATTAAGGTTGCTCACCACGGTAACCCTATTGCCTTTACCTGTATCAGATTCAAGTTTCCACTTACCTGACCTTGGCGCTTGAACCGTTATCAAGTCGTAACGTTTATCATTAAACCAATTAATACTTTTTCCTGGACGTTTATAGCTGTATTTCTTCCCCCTAGGATCAATCAATTTTGTTACTGGGCTCCCAAGCTTGCGGAATATTAATGCAGTAAATTCATTTACCGTTTTATCAATATCAAACTCGTTGCCTTCTAATGGCACCTGCTCTGGTGCATTAGCCTTATCTGATGCCTCAACAAAAATCTCTAGCAGCTCATTTGCATCTCGCGCAATGGAGAAACTCCCTCCCGTATCGACCCCCAGAGTTCGCAAAAAATCCAAATCAGCATTTTCAGACAGTGCAACGCTGTGAATTTTAAATCCTGCCCGCCTGAGGGATGGCACTACTTGAGTAAGGATCCTTTGTTTTTCTTTTTCGCTCTTCGCACGACTCTTTGAAATATCCACCTTGCCATCCGATAGCAGCACAATGGTCTTTTCCCAATCAGGGTCCGACTCCGTTTGATTGAGAGAGGCTTTTTCTAACGCCAGCCCGATATTGGTATATAACGCAACAGAGTTAATAAGCTCAGTTTGCTTCAAAGCTTCTTTCCGCCACTCAGGGGTAACGTCTTTATGAGGCACCAACATGTTCACATACTGACCAAATGTCCAAACACCAAATCGATCACCCTCCTTCGCGAGGTTTAGCATCAGTTTAACGGCAGGAATTCGTAAATTACCAGGATCAGTCTTTTTCATACTTCCGGATATATCAATAACAACACGCATATCCGTTTTTGCAGGGGCAGCATATAGGTCGACCGAAACGGTCAAACAAAAGGCTAAAAAAACCGCTGTAGATATAAATGCAAACCGCAGCCGCGAGCGCAGAAACGATTGCACTCGCAAAAACACCACAACCAAATAGAATCTGGCAATAATTGAGCCAAATAGATTATTCGCCATACAACCCTACATAAAAAATGAATTAGTTTTACCATCCTCCCTTATGTATAGCAGATTTAACTCTGGTTTCCTTATTTTGGCTTAGAAATATCAGGTAACCAATTGATTCTTATTGATCTAAGAGGCGAAAACTAAGAGAGTTGGCGACCAAAAACTAACGGTGCTTCTTATTCAATAGGTGCTCTGCCGTCAGCAGTAACACAACAACCATCAACGAAACAGATAGTGGAAACAGCGCCCTATACATTGCTACATCTTCAGCCCCTCTTTGCAAGGTGGCATCAAAAACGCCTACAAATAATGCCGGTGCCAACCTGGGCTCTCCGACGCTAACCGCCCATGGGGTAAGCAGCAACGCTAATAACACGCCAACAACGACTTTTCTTACAACCACAAAGTTTAACAGGCTTAACGCTCGCCATACCGTTCCAACAACACCAAAAGTTGCGAGAATGTAAACTAACCAAGCTACAAGGTACTCTGTTTCTGTTAGCATTTTTTTCCCATCCTCATTTAACATTCTACCCAATGAACAATGTGCTCTTCCCAATCGACTTCTGCTACTTGGTTATCTGGTATTACTCGTCCCTGGATAGACACTCCGGCTTCAAAAACACTTTCTTTTCGTCCCGAAACCAAAGGGTGCCACGCGTCCAACCCCCTCCCTTCTGACAAGCGCCGATACGCACAACTATAAGGTAGCCAATGAAATTCTGGGATATCTTTTAGTTCTAATTTAACGCAATCAGGAACCCTTATACTTCGATTGGGATAATCCGTACAAGAACAGGTTGATTGCTCGAGTAAATGGCATACAAGTTCTGTGTAATAAACCTCCCCCGTATCTTCATCTTCCAGTTTTTGCAAACAACACAGAGCACAGCCATCACATAGAGACTCCCATTCATTAGGTGTCATATCGGATAATTGTTTGCGCTCCCAAAATGCTTTCATTTCTAGTTTCCCGGCTGATACAGATCTAACATATAGTCTTCTTTTGTCGGCGGTAACTGCAGGTAAAACCCTTTACTTTCAAGCTCAGAAATCACTTTCTCGACATCAGCGGATACCAATGGCTTCTCTTTGCGAAGCAACAAATCCATAGCATGGCGTGGCGTACCAAACCGCTCCAACAACAACTCAGGAACACCTTCAAACATTGTGTTCTTTGAGGTTGTTTTAGGTACATACAAATACATACCCTCCAATTTACTACTCTTAAATACAGAGCACATGATCATATTATTAACCTTTACATACAGTTACACTTAGCCGTTTTCCAGCTGATAGGCAAGAAATACAGCATTTAGATCTTTTACCAACACATCATAGCGCCAGCCCGTCAGCTCTTTCGGTATTTCAGTACCACTCAATTTTGCCTTGGCATAACGTTCCAATAATTTTCTGCTCGCGAGCCTTTCAGTTGGCATATCTACCGCTTCAGCCGCTTTTTCAGCAACATCCTTCATCTGTTTCGCTAGTGCTTTATGAGCACGGTTAAAGGGCTTATCCAATTGCTTAGGATAAGAAGCTTTATCCTGAGAGCACGCATCGGAAACCAAATTGGCCAACACATCGCCAAAACGCTTAGCCTGACCATGAGAAACAGCCTCACACTGAGCAACAGCATATTGTGACTTGGGCATCTGCTCCGCAATTTCAAACAATGTGGCATCTTTAAGCACGTGCCCTTTGGGACGATTCTTTTCAATTGCCGTACGATCACGCCAGGCCACAACAGCCTTTAACACTGCAAGCTGCTGACTACTCAGCTTCCATGCGCTACCAACAGATTGGTACAAATTATCAAAATCAATACTAGCCGAATACTTATCCGTTAACGTTTGGCAATCTTCCGCTACCCACGACACACGCCCCAGTAACTCAAGCTTCTCTGTCAATTTCTGATACGCCACCAACAAATAGGCAACATCAAGTGCTGCATATTGTTTTTGATTGTCTGTTAATGGCCTTTGAAGCCAATTTGATCGTGTTTCATCTTTGGGCAAGTCGACATTTAGCAATATGCTCAGCAATTTTTGCAAGCTTGGCTGGCGCTCTAAGTTCAAATGAGCCGCTGCAATTTGGGTATCGAAAATCTTAGTAGGCACAGCCTGCCACAGAGTTTTAAACACTTCCAAGTCTTCTGAGCAGGAGTGAAGAACAATAGCATCAAGTTGCTCCCCATAAAACAAACATCGAAGGGGCTCTAATGTGCTAATCGCAAGCGGATCTACAAGATAGATACTATCTGGGCCTGCAACCTGTATCAATCCAACAATAGGGTAATATGTATCTGTTCGCATGAACTCCGTATCAACTGCCAACAACGGTTCGTTTTGCAAAGCTTCGACCATAGCAGCCAGTGACACATCGGAATCAACCCATGTATATTGGTATTCAGTATCCATAAAGGGTTTACCTAAAAGGGCCTACTTAAAACGACTGACTTAAAAACTAAGACACCGAGACAAGAGAAACCAAAATAAAAAATCAATCTAACAGTCGTCGACTGGAAAATGCCAAATGAAGCGTATTGCTATCAACGTATTCTAAATCGCCTCCCATAGGGACGCCGTGAGCAATCCTCGTAACCTTAACATTTTGGTTATGAGCAAGCTCCGCTAGAAAATGTGCTGTCGCTTCACCTTCCACCGTTGTGCCCGTTGCAAGCACCAATTCTTCGACCTCGCCCGTTTCCAAACGTTTTTTTAACACGCCAGCACCAATTTCATCAGGGCCAATGCCGTCAATCGGCGACAAATGCCCCATAAGTACAAAATATAGGCCTCTAAAGGAGCCTGACATTTCTATCGCCAACAGATCCGCTGGCCCCTCGACCACACACATCAAAGAACGATCGCGAATATCACTCTTACAAATTGTACAAAGAGGCTCTTCCGAAAAGATTCGACATTGATCACAATGCTGAATATTGTCAATGGCTGAAACCAAGTTATTCGCAATTCTCAATGCGCCCGCTTTATCGCGTTCCAATAGATGTAACGCCATACGTTGCGCTGACTTAGGTCCAACTCCTGGCAAAGCGGTTAAGGATTGAATTAGCTGTTCTAGTAAGGGGCTGAAAATCATAATATATACTTATCAAAAAGGCATTTTAAAGCCTTCAGGCATCGCAAAACCTGAAGACATGGTACTCATTTTCTCCTTATGATGCTCCTCTACCTTTCTTACCGCATCGTTCACTGCGGCTGCAATCAAATCTTCCAATATTTCTTTATTTTCCTTCATAAGAGAATCTTCAATCTGCACTTTTTTAACATCATGGCGGCCATTCATTATTATCGTTACCATGCCTGCCCCAGACTCACCGGTAACCTCTGCAGTTGCCAAGCCTTCTTGCATTTCTTGCATTTGCTCTTGAACTTTCTGAGCTTGCTTCATTAAATCGCCAAGCGGTTCTTTCATTAGTTTACCTATTTTATCTATGTACTTGATTTCATGTACTAATTCATTAATCGAGAGGTTTAATAGAGTCTTTATCTAAAACGCCATTAAAAGCATCAAACAGAAACATCACAAAAGGGTCACTGCGTAACGAAACTTCAGCATTTTCTAAGCGTTTTGCACGACGTTTAGCTGCCAAGGTATCAGGTGTATCTTTAGAAGGAACTTTAATCTCAAGCGTCAGTGTGATTTTTTCCGCCTTAGCATCCTCGATAGATTTTTGAAGCGCCTCTATATGATGCTCCCTAAAAAGCGATTCATGCCGAGGACCCAGAGACAGTGTCCACTGATTTCCATCTGTTGATTCTAACGCACAATTCCTTGCAAAGTTTAACACACTACCGTTTAACGTTAACGCCCCCAATAGATCAGCCCATACGTCACCGTATGGCTGACTCATAACACCTACCACCGGTGATGTAATAGGGCTTTCTGTAGGAGCCTTCATTGATGGCGTATTCGTTTTATTAGAAGCTTCACTAATTGGAATGACATTTGAGCCCGCTGAAGCAGCAATTGACAGCTTCGGCTTCTCGATTGAAGCAGGTAGTTGCTGAGCAACTTCGGCGACGACTGACTGAACAGCAGGGACGTGATCCGCTGACACAGCAGCCTGGCCAACACTCAGCCTTTGGTTTGAGTCTGCATGGGCAGGATGCCTCCCCTTACTTTCAAGAGCCGCTCGTGCTTGCTGCATTCTGCTTACTTGTCCCGCGTCCTGCACTGCTTTCATCACAGGAGAACCGCTACCTGCTGGTTGTGCGGGCATCACCTGACCAGATATGCCTTGGCTTGATGCTGCATATTGCGGCCCACCAGCTTGATGTGCTGGGGTATTATTCGCACCTGCCCCAGCTCCCGGCGCACCCGATACTGCCCGCCCGCCCTGAGTGTTAGCCGGGGGCAAAATCCCTTCAGGGCGAAACAGCATCATTCTAAGCAAGACCATTTCAAAGCCACTACGAGGGTCCGGTGCCAGCGGTAAATCCTTTCGGCCAATCAATGCCGTTTGATAATAAAGCTGTACGTCTTCTGCGGTTATTTTCGATGCCATCGAAATTATCTTTTCTCGATCTCCATCACTGTTATCTACCGTATCTGGTGCCACCTGTGCAACAGCAACACGGTGCAACCCGCCAATAAGGTCTGCTAGCACACCACTGTAATCAGGAGATTGCTCTGAGATAGCACTCACTACATTCAGCAGGCCTGATGCATCGCCAGATACGATGGCTTCCAGTAGTTGAAAGGTATACGCTCGATCGATACTGCCCAACATCGTCTGCACATCGATTTCTATAACCTTGCCATTACCAAATGCAATCGCCTGATCGGTTAAACTCAACGCATCACGCATACTACCATCAGCAGCCCGACCAATCGCCCACAATGCAGGATCTTCAAATGACACCATCTCTTCTGTTAATACGTGCTGCAAGTGGCCAACAATCTTATCAGGGGTCATCGCTTTTAGACTGAATTGTAGGCACCTAGACAATATTGTAATGGGTAATTTTTGTGGATCAGTCGTTGCCAACAAAAATTTCACATGAGGCGGCGGCTCTTCTAAGGTTTTCAATAAGGCATTAAAACTATGCCCCGACAACATGTGCACCTCATCGATGAGATACACCTTATATCGGCCTCTCGTTGGCGCATACTGAACGTTTTCTAACAATTCACGCGTGTCTTCAACTTTGGTACGAGAAGCAGCATCAACCTCAATTAAATCAATGAAACGCCCCTCATTGATCTCCGTGCACGCACCACAAGTGCCACATGGCTCAGAGCTTACACCTGTCTCACAATTCAAAGACTTTGCCAAAATCCGCGCGATAGTAGTTTTACCAACACCACGGGTACCCGTGAACAGATACGCATGATGCAAACGCCCATGGTCTAAAGCATTAATAAGTGCTTTTAGAACATGTGTTTGCCCTACCATTTCACGAAATGTTTTAGGTCGCCATTTCCTTGCAAGTACCTGATAACTCATGGATTGAATTTCGCTTTTTTAGTCACTGTTTTAGTCATTCTTGTCGTTACATCAAGGGTAAAGGACATTGCGCAAATTCGCCATGACTTTCGTAATCCAACCACGTTAATATGAATTTGATCTAATGCTAGGATATATCGGCACAGCAAGGCCGCAAACTTCATGGGCTTTGATTGTTATATAATTAGAGAGTGTCATTTGGAAATGGGGCAGAAGGCGAACTGGATGGCATTAACGATGAATTAATACTGTAAAAAGAATGCGTTAATGGAGGCGACTCTACAAGCCACACCCCGGCACATGATTCACGAGTTACCGTTGCTCCCTTCCGGGCCTGGCGGAGTTCACAAGCTATCATTGCGAGGGGACCAATAGAGCCACCATAACGCTTACTCTTCTCAAGTAAGGTGCGTGATTATCCACGAAATCTCACACAAATTCAAGACCATAGCGCATTGTTTTGAAAATTAAATTGCGCTAACCCCTCAACTGCCCTAACTTAACGGTTTATGAATAGCAAAAAGCAGACTAAAAGTAACTTATGAAAAATAACATAACGATAAAAACAGCCTTCTTATTGATCTCTGCCACATTGACTAGCATCCTTTTAAGTTTTTCTGCCCACGCGGCTGGAAAATGGCAAGAAGGCGCCATGGATGGTAAGGCTGTTGCCATATCACCCAGCAAAAGAGTAACGCTTCAAATTATTAAACCAAAAGATGGAATTTGGGGGCATTTCATTATCCCGCTAACCCCAGAGCATTCTGAAAAACTCAAGAAACACCGAATCAACCCACATTACTCATTTATCCCAACCTATATATCCATCGACAAAATTGAACGCCGCAGTACGGGTAAAGTGGACCAATACCAACATTACATCAGTATTGATGTGGACCGAAGGCAGTGGAGCGGGCTTAAAAAGGGGACATCCTTACAGATTGAACTACCGGACGGTACACAATACAAAGAAACACTGAGAGGTTCATTTAAAGTCATGAAAAAGGTAGAAAGGAGCCTTCATTAACAGCCCCCCTTCTACCTTTAAGCCTACTGCACTACAACTATTATCGCAGGGTTATTTTGGGGCGATTTTCGTCCAACTATCTCGCAATGTCACCGTTCGGTTAAACACAAGGTTTTTAGATTTATGTGCGTCTGAGTCGAGAACAAAATAACCTTCCCTTTCAAATTGATACGGCTTACCTACCACCGCACCAACCAGCCCTGACTCAGCCTTACAATTATGAAAAACTGTCAGTGACTCTGGGTTTATGACATCCAAGAGTGTCCTTCCATCCTTATTAGAATCGGGGTTTTCAGCCGTAAACAATCTATCATACATTCTTATCTCGGCATCAACACAGGTCTCAGCAGAAACCCAATGAACAACACCTTTCACTTTTCGACCTTCCGGCTTTTTACCTAGCGTATCGATATCACGAGTGCAGCGTAACTCTATAATGTTACCATCTGCATCCTTTATAATTTCCTGGCATTTAATTACATAACAGCCTCGCAACCTTACTTCACCTCCCTCAATCAAGCGCTTATATTTAGGTGGCGGAACTTCAGCAAAGTCGTCACGGTCGATGTAAATTTCTCGAGTAAAGTGAATTTCTCGAGACCCCATAGACTCATCCTTAGGGTGAGCTGACATGCTCAACGTTTCTTTGGCGCCCTCCTCCATGTTTTCTATAACGACTTTTAAAGGCCTTAATACACACATTGCTCGAGGCGCACTTTTATCAAGATCATCACGAATGCTAAATTCCAGCATCCCCATGTCCACAACACCATCACTTTTAGTGACACCTATCATTTCACAGAAATTACGAATAGAACCTGGAGAGTACCCACGACGACGCAATCCTGCAACAGTTGGCATTCTCGGGTCATCCCAACCAGAAACAACACCTTCATCAACCAACTGCTTTAATTTTCGCTTACTAGTAATGGTGTAATTTAGGTTTAGTCGAGCAAACTCAATCTGCTGAGGGTGACTTGGTGTACCAAGAGAATCTAACACCCAGTCATATAACGGACGGTGCGCTTCAAACTCCAGAGTGCATACTGAGTGAGTAATACCTTCGATAGCATCTGAAATACAATGGGTAAAATCATACATTGGATAAATACACCATTCATTACCTGTCTGATGGTGCTCGACTTTACGAATTCGATAGATAACGGGGTCACGCATGTTGATGTTACCGGAAGACATATCAATCTTGGCACGTAAAACCAATGTCCCCTCATCAAACTCTCCAGCCTTCATGCGCTGAAACAGGTCGATATTTTCCTCTACTGAGCGATTGCGATAAGGGCTGTCTTTCCCAGGTTCCGTTAGTGTTCCACGATACTCTCGAATCTCATCTACTGACAAGCTTTCAACATATGCCTGGCCCTGTTCAATAAGCTGTACCGCGTATTCATGTATCTTGCTAAAGTAATTAGAGGCATATCTAATATCGTCATTCCATTCAAACCCAAGCCACTCAACGTCAGCCTTGATAGCATTGATATATTCTTCACTTTCCTTTTCTGGGTTTGTATCATCAAAACGTAGGTTACACGTCCCATCGAATTCAGTCGCCAAGCCAAAATTAAGACATATAGACTTGGCGTGGCCGATATGAAGGTAACCGTTCGGCTCTGGAGGAAAACGAGTAGCCACCTGGCCGCTATTCTTGCCTTCTGAGAGATCTTTTTGGATGATCTGACGGATAAAATGGCTGGGTGTGGCTTTTTCAGGTGTGCTCATAGAGGCAATGCGTCCATATTCGGTCAATTAAACAAATACCCAAGGCTTTCACCTTGGGCTGGCCGAACATTATAGGGGATTGCGAGGAAAAACAAAGCGGGTTTTAGAAATGTGATTCATAACTCATTTCTACCATGAAAACTTCTAAAACCGTCTTAACGTCTAGACCGGCATAAGGGTTGTAGACGAAGTTATCCGTTCTAGTGTCATTTCCGTTAGTACTGCTTCCAGCAGGAATATCCTGTTCACTTTTTGTGTACCCAAACGCCATATCAAATGTTGTTTCGCTATCTATGTTATAGCTAAAACCAACAGAATATAGATCCATATCCCCTAAAGGCAGTACAAAATCTAGCTTATCATCAGGAATACCTGCTTTTCTTGGCTCATAGCCCATGCGTAATTTGAGGTGATCAGAATATAGATACTCGACGCCATACCCCCAGTTAATCGTATCTTCGTAACCCCGCGGGATATCCAGTGCATTAGTTTCCACACCGCTTACCCCTATTGCCCCTAACAAGCCTAGAACATTGATGTCTTTATCAAATTCAAATCGAAAACTTTCCCATTTCGAGGTCTCAGTCCATTTAACATCTACGTTGAATTTTAACCTTGGAGTTAACATCAAACTAATTCCCGTGCTTAGATGCTGTGGTGTAACAAGGTTAACCCGCCCCTTCGACTCAATGACTCCATTTTCTGGTAACGTTAACGCGTCAACTAACGGAGCCAAAAGACCACGATTGTCTTCTGGACCTCTAATCCCATTGTATAAATTGACAAGTTCAGCATCAAAGGTGATTGCAATATCGCCTTCCAACGTATCATTGGCTTCACTTTGATAAGCCAAACCCCAGGTTAACCAAGGTGTCACATCCCAAAGCACGCCAAAGTTATAAGTGAACGATACCGCCTTTTCCACATCAACTTGAAGATTAAATATTGGCTCGAATGGACTGATAGTACCCTGACAGAGGTCTGCAAAAAATAGAGCAAACTCCTGCAAGGGGGCTTGTGACGGATCATTACAAAGCAGACCAAGAACCCCTGAAGCACCACCAACAACAATGTTAGATGCGCGATAATCTAAATCCAAACCAAAACCGGTGTATGAAAAACCTAACGATGCACCAACCGCTAACGTATCCGTCACCTGATAACCAACGGAAGGCGAGAAAAATGTTAACCGCGTAAAAGCTAACGATTTACCTGCGAAACGGCCTGGGTCATCTTCATCACGAGTCAGCCCAAGAATCATCGGCGCATACACCGATGTCGCAAAGGTCATTTTTGACCCTGGCGGGCTTATCGATATCCCGCCTAGCGGTGCTGCCGCAAAAGGGATTTTTGTAATACCTGATCCTGGAAGGTAAATAGCGAAGGTCTCGATTTCGCTTTCCTGATCCGCTGCGGAATCTTGACCCGAAAAACCAGCATTATCAACGAGCCTGTTATACGCCTCATTGGTACTAAACTCACCGCGAATATCCGCACTAGCAAGAATAAACTTTAACTGCCTTTGCCTACCCTTTAATTTTGCAAGTCCCGCAGGGTTAAAGTGAATAGAATCAATACCGGGCGGGTCAGCCGTAACCGCATTACCTAATGATAGAGCCTTCGCATTTCCGAGCATAAGGTTTTGGGCCATCTGACCAAAAGACACCTCAGCCCCAAGCAATGTAAAAATAACAATAAAAGAAAAAAACGAGCGTAAACAAAAGCTTAACAATTTGAAGTCCATATACCTTGCCTTTAATTAGAGTTATTTTTTTAGGCTCACAGCGCTATTTTCCACTGCATTTTATCCATTCCGAACTGGGTGTAGCAATATCCCAAGCGTTCATTATATTTTCTATAATCCTATAAATTCAAGAGTAAAACTATATTATTTTCGTGTCCAACCAGTCACGAACACCTTTATCTGCGTTATGCTTCTTTAACGAACATTTGTAGACTTGCAAAATTTATTCTGGCAGACTCGGTCGTCGGTATATTCACAGACATACCGAGTGCTACGGACAGGCAACGTTTAAATAATAATAAGGCTCGCCATGACATACCCCGCTCCACTATCAAAAGCCAAACAATTAAATCACCTTATTCTATTACTACTCATTTCCTTATCAGGCTGCTCAACTATTCCGACCACCGGGCCTAGCTATCTTATGGGATCCGCAGATATTGAAGAAGATTACTATGATGTTAATATCACCACACATGATGGGAAGCTGCTAAGAGCCACCGTTTTTCAGCCTGCTTTAAAAGCGGGTGAAACCGCCCCCCTTATCATCCATGGGCATGGCTTCAGCGTATTCAGAATGTCCGGACCCATTAGCATCTATGGACTTGGGATATATTCCGGCCAAACAGCAAAAGAGGCCTGGAAGCAAGGTTACTGGGTTATTAGCTACGACGAACGAGGTCACGGCGGCAGCGAGGATGTTATCCGCGTGATGTCGCCCGATCATGAAGTAAAAGATGTGAGCACGATCATTGACTGGGCCACACACAATCTTCATCGCATATCCATGGATAGCCCAAATGACCCTACCGTCGGCATGATCGGTGAGAGCTATGGAGGCGGCTCGCAACTAATGGGGTCAGCACAAGATAGCCGTATTAACGCTCTTGTCCCTGTGACAACGTGGCACAGCTTCCTCAACAGTCTAGCCCCCAGCTATGTCCCTAAAAGCGGGTGGTTAACCACTCTAGTTTTAGCAGGCAATTCACTTAACCCTGGCCGAATGGAGCCATTACTAAACGAAGCTTACTGGCAAGCTCGAGAGGGAAAAATAGGCAATGAGATATTTGAATATCTAGGGTCACACTCTACTGAATACAACTGCAACAATGATATTTTGCCTCAAGCAGACGTCTTACTTATTCAAGGCTTTAGAGATATTTTATTCCCCATCAACGAGGCCATGTTAAATAGGGACTGCATCCTACGATCAGGCAAAGATGTTCGACTTATAGGAACTCAGGATGGCCACCTTCTCCCATTTACTCAATGGTCTAATGGATTCCCTGGTTACAATATTGAAACCAATATTCATTGCGATAAAAACAAATACAATATGATTCAGCTGTCCATTGATTGGTTTGATGAAAAATTAAAAGGGATCAAAGGTAAAGCAGATTACATTCCCAAAATTTGCCTATCACAAGGTTACGATCACGGAATAATCGTAGACAAAGTACCTACCGGCGGGCTTTCTTTTGATTTTGATGATGTTTCAATTAATTCCAATTTTGCAGGTTTTTTCGAATCCGCACTGATGCCTATTGAATGGCTTTCAGGGCTTATTACACCACGCATGAATAACCCCGACATTGAAGATCACATTAAAAACGAAACGTCTTTGCGTCCAGCGTTTATCCCATTATATGTATCAAAAGAAAACCAGGGGCTTACAGGAATACCTCGTATTCAGTTAGAACTTTCATCTCCGGATGACGAATCGCCGATAATCTTCGCCGGCATTGGCGTTAAACGAGCATCGAACCGTCAAATAGAACTCATAAACCAACAAATTACCCCAATAAAAGGTATTGGTCATCACGACACTGACCTTATGGGTATTAGCACAAGACTTAAAAAAGGTGATATTACCGGTCTGCTAGTATACGGATACAGTAATCAATACCGCTTCAGCGGTGGTGATTGGCTTAATAGTGCAAACCTTTCTGGATCTATTCAAATCCCTTTTTTGTCGCCAAAATCCTCTAATATCGCCAAAAACTAACCACAATCCTGGTAATCCTTTGTGACCTACCAGTACAGCTGACAGGTCACAATGTCTTTAATAATCAAACAATTGGTTTTTAATCGCGATCTTACATATAATACGCCCGTTTGAATCATTAGAGCGGTTTTTGGTCGTCGCTATAGCCATAGTTTGGTTGATAAATTGTCGCTATTATTGACCATCAAAGTGAAATATCGAACTTGCCCTATACTGGGTAGACCGCCATATCAGAACACCCCTTATTTTATCCATCCATATGTGCTAGAGGAGACATGCTATGGAACGTGAATCGATGGAATATGACGTAGTCATCGTGGGCGCGGGTCCGTCAGGCCTAGCTGCCGCATGCAAATTACGCCAACTATCTGCAGAGTCAGGTCAAGAAATCACCGTTTGCGTGGTTGAGAAAGGCTCGGAAGTCGGAGCACACATTCTCTCTGGTGCGGTATTAGAGCCTAACGCCTTAGAAGAACTTTTTCCTGATTGGAAAGAAAAAGGTGCCCCGCTAAATACAAAAGTAACTGAAGATCAGTTTTACTTTTACACCAGTCAGAAAAGTGCTGTGCGCCTTCCAAACATGTTCATACCAAAACCAACGCATAACGAAGGTAACTATATTGTTAGCCTTGGTAATGTATGTCGTTGGATGGGAGAACAAGCGGAAGAACTTGGTGTAGAAATCTACCCGGGATTTGCAGCATCAGAAATTATTTACCATGAAGATGGTAGTGTAAAAGGTGTTGCCACTGGTGACATGGGCGTTAGCGAGAGCGGCGAACAGAAAGGCAGCTACCAACAAGGAATCGAGCTTCATGCCAAATACACATTATTTGCTGAGGGCTGTCGCGGAAGCCTTGGCAAAGAAATAATTGAAAAATACAATTTAGATAAAGATAGCGACCCACAACATTATGGGCTTGGTATCAAAGAGCTTTGGGACATTGACCCAGAGAAAAGCAGCCCGGGCCGTGTAATTCATGGGCTAGGTTGGCCTTTAAGTGAAAGCGGTTCGACCGGTGGTGCTTTCTTATACCACATCGAAGGCAACCAAGTTGTTGTTGGTGTTATCACAGATCTTAATTACAGCAATCCACATGTTAGCCCATTCGAAGAGTTTCAACGCTTCAAAACTCACCCAAGTATCACGCAATACCTCCAAGGTGGTAAGCGCGTATCTTACGGTGCTCGTGCTATTGCAAAAGGTGGTTTGAATTCCCTACCAAAAATGACATTCCCTGGCGGGTTGTTAATTGGTTGTGATGCGGGAACGCTCAACTCCATCAAAATCAAGGGAAGCCATACTGCAATGAAGAGCGGCATGATTGCAGCAGAAACCATAGCAGATGCACTTAAAAGTGGTGAAACCGGCGGTGAGCTCACGTCCTACACTACGAACTTCCAAAACTCTTGGTTGTACAAAGAGCTATTTTCTAGCCGTAACTTCTCTGGCGCAATGCACACATTCGGTACTATTATCGGTGCAGGGTTCCTTTGGGTTGAGCAGAACATCTTAGGTGGGAAATTCCCTAAAACCTTCCATGACACCAAGTTTGATCATGCAGAAATGAAACCTGCATCTTCCTGCAAGAAGATTGACTATCCAAAACCTGATAACAAAATCACGTTTGATCGCCTGTCTTCAGTATTCTTATC
>MAAC01019425.1_pt1 | contig 22538 bp, 20 predicted proteins | sample 1115981 | NCBI WGS metagenome assembly MAAC01 (sample SAMN04961126, study PRJNA320927) | seawater metagenome | isolation source: sample BD02T64 sea water enriched with oil for 64 days | place: USA:Gulf of Mexico | collected 2013-07-27
ACAAGATCAACACGTTCCTGCACCGGGCGCGCGGCCCAAGCTTTTTGCGCAGTGCGCGCCCGCGCGGCAGCAGATTTTGCCGCATCCAACGTCAGCACCGGACGTTCAGCATAAACTGATCCGTCAATCGGTGAGATACATTTCAGTGTCTGGCTCATGCCATATTCCTTTTCACGATCAGGGGCTTGCTCCGCCCCCTCTTCATCTTGCCAAAAATACTCTGTCAAACGGTGCGCTCTTACGCCCGCTCAAAACCACGCGCGATTTCCCAATCTGTAACCACGCGGTCAAACTCTTCTTGTTCCCATTCGGCACAGCGATGGTAATGGGCGACAACATCCTCACCAAAGGCTGCTTTTAACATGTCAGAGGCGTCTAAGGCCGCCATTGATTCCGTCAGATTTGCAGGCAGTTTTTTGGCTTTAGGATCGTTGTATGCATCACCAGCTTGGGGTGGTTGCAGTTCCAACTTTTCCTCCATACCCGCAATACCCGCAGCCAACTGCGCTGCCATGGCGAGATAGGGGTTCAGGTCAGCACCACCCACGCGACATTCCACGCGGATCGCCTTACTACCCTCACCGCACAGGCGGAACCCGGCAGTGCGATTGTCAATCGACCAAACAGTCCCTGTGGGGGCAAAGCTGCCTTTTTGAAACCGCTTGTAGCTGTTCACATAGGGCGCAAGAAAGACCATCATATCGTTGGAATATTTGATCATTCCCGCCATGTAATGACGCATCAGTTCAGACATGCCGTGATCAGCTTCAGGGTCGAAAAACACGTTTTCCCCATCTTTCCAAAGCGACTGATGCACATGCGAAGCAGAGCCCACACGATCCTTATGCCACTTCGGCAAGAAGCTTGAGGCATGGCCCTGTTGCCAAGCGATTTCCTTGACCGCATGTTTTGCGATGGTGTGATGATCGGCACAATCCATGGCGGCTGCGTATTTGATGTTCAGCTCTTCCTGACCTGCTTCAGCCTCACCTTTGGACCCCTCAATCGGGATGCCCGCCGCGTAAAGGTGATTGCGGATCGGGCGCATCACATGTTCTTCTTTGGTGGTCTGGAAGATGTGATAATCTTCGTTATAGGCGCTGATCGGTTCAAGATCACGGAAGCCCCCAGCACGGATTTCATCAAAGCTTTTCGCAAAGAGAAAGAATTCCAGTTCCGTCGCCATAATGGCCGAGAAACCCAGATCAGCCAGACGCGCGATTTGCTTTTTCAGCACGGCGCGGGGCGAATGGGGAATAGGATTGTGGTGATGGTCAAGCACATCACACAGCACCACAACTGTGCCCTCAAGCCAAGGCATGGGGCGAATGGTTTCGAGATCGGGTTTCATAATATAGTCGCCATAACCACCCTGCCAAGAGGTCGAGGCATAACCATCCGGCGTGGCCATCTCAAGATCGGTGGCCAGCAGGTAATTGCAGCAATGGCTTTCTTCCCAGCCGCTGTCGATGAAATATTGCCCAACCAGACGCTTGCCCATCAGGCGGCCCTGCATATCAATCACACAGATCAGAACTGTGTCGATTTCACCGGCAGAAACTTTGGTCTTCAGATCGTCAAAGCTCATTGTCATGGGCTGGCCCTTCTTCTTTCACCGCACTATTGGCGGGCGTCGGAATTCGTCTCGAATTCCAGTTCGGATTTTTCAAAAAATCTGGGGCGGCGTGTACCGCCCCAGAGTATTACGTTCGGTATTCCACTACTAGCGGTACGGTTTACCTGCTTTTGCCATATCCGCGTTATAGCGTTTGAAGATCTCTACAACCTTCGCTTTGGTCTCAGATTCTGCAGCAATCTCATCCCAAAATTTCACAGCTGCATCTTCAACAGTTGACCATTCTTCATCCGGAATCGAAGTCAGCTCCATTTTCGGGCCATTGACCCGAAGGGAAGCTTCACCACCCCAATACCACCACTGACGATAGTAATGTGACTGATCAGTACAGGCACGGAATAGGGCTTGCAGATCTTCTGGCAACTCATTCCAACGATCCATATTGGCAAAGAAAGACCCTGCCCAAGCACCAGATATATTGTTGGTGAGGAAGTAGTTGGTCACATCAGCCCAACCCACAGTGTAATCCTCGGTGATGCCAGACCATGCGATGCCGTCAAGTTCGCCAGTTTGCACGGCAACCTCAATGTCTTCCCAAGGCAGGGTTACAGGCACAACGCCAAACTGCTCCAAGAAACGGCCAGCAGTTGGGAAGGTAAAGATGCGTTTACCTTGCAGATCAGCAAGGGAACGGATCGGATCTTTGGTGGCGAAATGGCAAGGATCCCAAGCACCAGCGGAGATGTGTTTCACACCCACGGCGGAATACTGTTCGTCCCAGATTTCATTCAACCCGTACTGGTTAAACAGCACAGGCACATCAAGGGAGTAACGGCTGCCGAATGGGAAATACCCACCGAAAACAGTTACTTCAGTTGGTGACGCCATAGAGTCATCATCAGACTGCACCGCATCAATTGTACCACGCTGCATGGCGCGGAACAGCTCACCAGTGGGGACCAGCTGATCGGCGTAATACAGCTCGATCTCCATCCGATCACCGGCGATTTTGTTGAACATATCGATTGCAGGTGTGATCACATGTTCCGCCAGTGCAGCACCAGCATATGTCTGCATGCGCCAGGTGATTTTACCCGATGCGATCGCGGGTGCAGCTAGGGTAGCGCCAACAGCGCCAACACCAGCAGAGGCCAAAAACTTACGTCTTGTAGTCATAATTTCTTCTCCTTTGTTGATTTTGTCCCGCTTAGATGCGGGCTTCTTACTAGTTAATTAGTTGTACACAACACCTGGCAGCCAAAGTGCGATCTGTGGAAAGACCATCACAAGCGCTAAGGCCACGACCATGATCAGCGCGAAGGGCACGATGGAACGATAGATATCCCTCAGGCCAATTTCCGGCGGGGCCATCGCACGCATCAGGAACAGGTTATAACCGAACGGCGGCGTCATATAGGCGATCTGCGTGGTGATCGTGTAGAGCACACCATACCAAATCAGATCAAAGCCAAGTTCCCCAACCAGCGGCACATACAGCGGCGCAACAATCACCAGCATAGCCGTGTCATCAAGGAAAGTACCCATCAGAAGGAAGCTGAGCTGCATCAAGATCAGGATCATCCAAGGCGACAGGCCCAGTTGATCAGTGAACAGGTGATCAATCGCTTTGACCGCACCAAGGCCGTCAAACACCGCGCCAAAACCAAGAGCAGCAAGAATGATCCACATAAACATGCATGAAATTGCCATGGTCTGACGCACAGAAACCTCAAACACCTCGCGGTTCATGCGACCCTTCAAAATGGCTGCGAAGAATGCAGCCAAAGCACCAATGGCTGAGCTTTCCACAAGCGATGTATAGCCAGACACAAAGGGCACCATCATCACAGCGAAAATGCCAACTGGCAGGATGCCCGCGCGCAAAAGGCGCAGCTTTTCCGCCATGGGAATATCGCGTTCTTCTTCCGACAAAACCGGACCAAGGTGTGGCTGAATGCGGCAGCGCACATAGATGTAAATGATGAACAAGGTCGCCATCAAAAGCCCAGGCAGAACACCGGCAAGCCAAAGTTGGCCAACCGGTTGGCGCGCGATCATAGCATATAGAACCAGCACAACAGATGGTGGCACAAGGATCCCCAGTGAGGACCCCGCCTGAACCACGCCCGTGACCATGATCTTATCATATCCACGACGCAGAAGTTCTGGCAAAGCAATGGTCGAACCAATCGCCATACCCGCAACAGACAACCCGTTCATCGCTGAAATCAACACCATCAGAAGGATCGTGCCAATCGCTAGGCCACCGCGCACAGGGCCCATCCAAACGTGGAACATCTTGTACAAATCATCGGCAATTTTGCTTTCCGAAAGCACATACCCCATGAAGATAAACATCGGCAGGGTCAGCAGCGGATACCATTTCATCAGCTTCATTGCGCTGGAAAACGGAATTTCGACACCACCTGTGCCCCACAATAAAACGGCGGCAAAAGCACCAATGAATCCAATGGCGCCAAAGACGCGCTGGCCTGTCAAAAGCATCAGCATCATGCCGGAAAACATGAGTGTGGCGATAAGTTCGTGGGACATTAGATGTCTTCCCCTTTGATGCGAAGTATGTCCTTGAAGAACTCAGATGTGGTTTGGATAATCATCAGTGTGATGCCCGCCGCGAGTGTTAGTTTGATCGGCCAAAGAACAGGTTTCCAAGCCGTGGCAGAAACCTCTAGACGGCCTATGATCTCGCCCGCCCCCGATGGTCCGCCCGTCAGAAAGCCCCAGATAATTTGGCCAAGGAAGCCCCATTGGCCATCCAATTTGTAGTAACCGAGAGAATAGGAAAGGCTGCTGACCGCGCCTTGTAAAAGGACGCCCAGATAGAAGAACAGAAAGAAGACGGTGAAGAAATCCATCCAGGCTTTTTGCTTCACAGTCCAGCCGCCATAAAACAGATCCATGCGCACGTTTGATCCCAGTTGAATCGAATACGGCCCGCCAAGAATATAATATGCAACCATCACGAATTGCGCGGTTTCCAGCGTCCAGTTTGCCGGGCGATACCCCTCAATATTGAAGGACAGATATCGTGATACGATGGACCACAGCAAAACCCCGATCAACGCAAAGATCAGATACATCGCGATGCGCCCAATCCGGTAATTCAGGGCGTCGCTCCAGCGGATATATCCCCGCAATAGTCCGGTCATGTTCTTGCCTCCCCGGCAGTCATTTGTGCTAGCGCAGGACGCAACAATTGTAGCAACTCATCCGCCAGTTTTGCGCAATCAGCATCACTTCCCAGCAAGTCATTGCGAACCTCGATCATCACATTGGGAATACCACGCTCAACACCGTAGATTTTCAAACTATGCGTGACGCCATCTTCCGGGCCATATGGCATATTTCTGTCGGTACGGCGTGACGCTGGCTGTGCCAGCATCGCGTCGGCAAGACGGCTGTCCGTGTCATGCAAAATACCGATTTCTGTCGGGCGGTTTTCCCCGTAATAAACCGGGGTGAAGCTGTGAATAGTTATGATTGCCGTGAACTGATCGCGGGTTGCGCGCGCATCAAGAACATCATTCACAGCCTTACAAAATGGCTTATAAATCAGTGATGTACGTATTTCGCGATCATCACGCGTTAGGTCTACATTGCCGGGAACTTCTACAAGTTCTGATTTTACAGGCATAGCGGCGGCAGCCTCTGGCGGGCGGTTGATATCATAAACCAAACGCGAAATTTCCGCATGGACCAACGGCCCATCCAATGCCTCAGCGATATGTTTCGCCATTGTCAGCGCGCCCGGATCCCAGACTGCATGGGCCTGGCGGTTGGCCGCACTAAGCCCGAGACCGTCAAGCACCTCTGGAATGCGTGGTGAAGCATGTTCGCAGATCACCACGACATCGCCCGCGCCCTCTGCATTACAGATGCGTACAACCTCTCCGATTGTAGTTTCGCTTAACACTGACAGTTCCCCCCAAAGGCATAGCGCATTTAGACGCCACCTCGCTCCTGAAGAGATAATTTCAGACCAAGCGCATTCTGTCAATATATCTTCACGAGCTTTTGCATTTTGGGGATGTGCGGTCTATGTTCACCCTCAAAGGCATCTGCCAAAAATGCATTGAAGTGGGAAAAACGTGTCAGAAAAAAAGCCGGAACCACAGGAAACCGTGCGGGAATTGATCCGCGTCCAGTATGACGCATTGACCCTTACAGAACGCAAGCTCGCCAACGCTTTGCTAGAGAATTACCCGGCGTCAGGCTTGGCCTCAATCACAATTGTTGCTGAAAATGCAGGCGTTTCGACACCCACCGTTGGCCGAATGGTACAAAAATTAGGCTTTCGTGGTTTCCCGCAATTTCACGAAGCATTGCGCCGTGAACTTGAGGCACAATTGTCCGGCCCGGTGCAAAAACACGAACTTTGGGCGGCCGAGGCGCCCGAATCACATCTGCTAAATCGCTTCGCTGATGCGGCCATGAACAACATGCGCAAAACCCTGCGCCACGTGGATACCGACAGCTTTGGGCGCGCCGTAGGCCTGCTGGCAAATCGTGATGCACAGCTGTTTGTCGTTGGCGGACGCATCACACGTGCGCTGGCAGAATACGCATTCACACATATGCAAGCGATCCGTCCCGGCGTGACCCATATGACCAGTTCTGCCGCAACGTGGCCGCATTATTTGGTGGATATGAACGAAGGTGATGTGCTGTTGATGTTTGACATCCGGCGCTATGAAACCAACTTACAACGGCTTGCAGAATTGGCGGAAAGCCGCGGCGTGAAGGTCGTTTTGATCACCGATCAATGGGGGTCGCCCGTGTCAAAAATCGCAAGCCCAGTGTTCAGTTGTTGGGGTGAAATTCCCTCCGCTTGGGATAGTAATATCGCGACGATCATGCTGCTTGAGGCCTTAATCGCCGGGGTCCAAGCCGAAGATTGGCCACAGACCCGCGACAGATTTGAGAAGCTAGATGAAATCTTTGATCTAACGCGGTTGTATCGGAAATTTACTTAGCATCGATCCCAACTTCGCGGGATTGCGATCGCAAGCTGCGCGGCGTCTCCCCGAACTCAACTTTGAAAGCACGGGTCAACGCAGAAGGGTTTTCATATCCACACCGCAATGCAATTTCGGCCACGGCCAGCCCGCTGGTGGTGACCAGCTTACGTGCCAGATTCAGGCGCAGGCGGCGATATACGGTTTGCGGTCGAGCATTTAGCTCAGAATGCATATGCCGCTCCAAAGTCCGCTGCGTACAGCCAACCTGACGCGCGATTTCAGAAATTGTCAGCAGCTCTTCCACGTTTTCTTGCATCAAGAACACCGCCCGATCGACCATCCGACCACTCGGGCGCGGCGAGGTCACAGAAGATCGCGCGGCCTCCTGTGTCATGAACAATTGTGCAACTTCCAGCGCTAGAATGTGGCCGTGGCTTTGCGCAATCAGGTGCAAAACCAAATCAAACGCCGCCATCGCACCGGAACAGGTGATACGATTTCTATCAATGACAAAGCGCTCGCGCTGCGCGTCCACCTCAGGAAATTCTTCTGCAAAATCCGTCAGCTCTTCCCAATGGATCGTGGCTTTATGCCCATCCAGCAAACCAGCACGCGCCAAAAGCCAACTGCCCGTATCAAGCCCAGTCATGAATTCGTAACGCTTCGCCGCCTCGCGCAACTGACGAGGAAGCAAAGTACCGCCCAAGGTTTTGAACCCATATGAGGGCATCAAAAATAACATCTGCCCCGCCTCATCGCGCCCTGGACCATCGCGCAGCGCCCCGTGTGGCGTAATTTCAAGCCCAGAGGAGCTTTGCACCGGCTGGCCATCCACCGTCAAAAACCGCCATTCATAAAGCGGTTGGCGCGACAAAGTATTGGCCGCGCGCAGGGGCTCAATCGCGTTTGCCAAGCAATGATTGGAAAAGGAGCCAAACAACAGAACGTCGACTTGGGTTGTGCTTTGGGAAATTTTTGCCTGATTCTGCATGGAATATGTCTAACTTTGCACGATAGAACCACGCAAGGCGCGATTTCCTTTGTTTACGCATTAGAAGGAAATCACAGATGCACTTTGGCCTGAATGACGAGCAAGAAATGATTGTCTCGACCGTCCGCAGTTTTGTGGAAAAGGAGATCTACCCCCATGAGGCCGAAGTAGAGCGCACAGGTCATGTCCCGCGTGAGCTGGGCCAAGAGATCAAACAGAAGTGTCTAGATCTCGGGTTTTACGCCTGTAATTTCCCGGAAGAGGCTGGTGGCGCTGGCCTATCGCATGTGGATTTCACACTGGTGGAACGCGAACTTGGCCGTGGCTCAATGGCGTTGACCCATTTCTTTGGCCGCCCACAAAACATTCTGATGGCTTGCAACAATGAGCAACGCGAACGTTACCTGCTGCCAGCGGTGCGCGGCGAACGGATGGATGCGCTTGCCATGACCGAACCGGACGCAGGATCCGACGTACGCGGCATGAAATGCCAGGCGGTGCGTGATGGTGGCGACTGGGTGGTGAATGGCTCCAAGCACTTCATATCAGGCGCGGAACACGCAGATTTCTTTATCGTTTTCATCGCAACCGGTGTGGATGAAACCCCAAAAGGCCCCAAAAAACGTATCACAACCTTCCTTGTCGATCGCGGCACACCGGGTTTTGAAGTGCGCGAAGGCTATAATTCCGTCAGCCACAAGGGTTACAAAAACTACATCCTAAGCTTTGATGATTGCCGCCTGCCCGATGCCCAAGTTCTGGGTGAAGTTGACGGTGGCTTTGCGGTAATGAACGAATGGCTTTACGCGACACGGATCACTGTTGCCGCCTTCTGTGTTGGCCGGGCGCGGCGCTGTTTTGACTATGCGCTGAACTATTCAGCCGAGCGTAAGCAATTCGGCCAAGAGATCGGAAAGTTCCAAGGCATTGGCTTCCAGATCGCAGATATGATTACTGAAATTGACGCCGCTGATTGGTTGACGCTGGCCTCTGCTTGGCGCCTAGATCAGGGGCTGCCGGCAAATCGCGAGATTGCTTCTGCCAAACTTTATGCCTCTGAAATGTTGGCGCGTGTCACCGATACGACCTTGCAAGTGTTTGGTGGCATGGGGTTGATGGATGACTTCCCGATTGAACGCTTCTGGCGCGACGCACGTGTTGAGCGCATCTGGGATGGCACCAGCGAAATTCAACGCCACATCATTTCCCGTGACCTTCTACGACCACTGGGGGCCTGATGGAGAACCGCCTGCATCGTCTGCTACGCCCAAGCTCCATTGCCGTGATCGGTGGTGGGGCCTGGTGCGCCAATGTCATCACCCAATGTCAAAAAATCGGTTTTGCGGGTGACATCTGGCCTGTGCACCCGAAACGAAATGAAGTTGGCGGATTGCCTGCTTTTGCGGGGTTAGACCACCTGCCCAATGCCCCCGACGCGGTGTTTGTCGGCGTGAACCGTGACACCACAATCGACGTCGTTCGCGAACTTTCCGCGATGGGTGCCGGGGGCGCTGTGTGCTTCGCTTCTGGGTTCCGCGAAGCCCAAGAAGAAATGGGTGACGGGAACGAAAAGCAAGCCGCCTTGCTTGCAGCCGCTGGTGACATGAAGATCCTTGGCCCGAATTGTTACGGTATGCTGAATTACCTAGATGGCGCTGCCCTTTGGCCAGATCAGCATGGGGGTATTGCCTGTGACAAAGGTGTGGCCCTAATCACGCAATCCTCAAATATCGCGATCAATCTGACCATGCAGGCACGTGGTCTGCCGCTGGCTTATGTGGTCACGGCGGGAAATCAAGCACAGACCTGCCTGTCAGAAATTGGCACGGCTTTGCTGCAAGACGAACGCGTCACCGCCCTTGGCCTACATATTGAGGGCATCGATGATCTACGCAGCTTTGAAGCCCTAGCCGCTGAAGCAAAGCGCCTTGGAAAACCAATTGTTGCCCTAAAAATCGGCAAATCAGATCACGCTCAGGCGGCAACAATTTCGCATACGGCCTCCCTTGCGGGCAGTGACGCCGGAGCGCGCGCGTTGCTGAAACGTTTGCATATAGGTCAGGTTAGCTCACTTTCTGCCCTGTTAGAGACCCTGAAACTATTGCACGTCGCCGGCCCTCTGACCTCAAATCGCATTGCATCCATGTCGTGTTCCGGGGGCGAGGCCAGCTTGATGGCCGACACGGCCCATGACACAGGTCTAACGTTTCCACCGCTAAATGATCGGCAAAAAACGGACCTGCGCGCAGCGCTTGGGCCGAAGGTCGCACTTGCCAACCCGCTTGATTATCACACCTATATTTGGGGTGATCGTGACGCCATGGCACAAACCTTCACAGCCATGATGGACCCGACCCTCGCCTTGGGGATTATCGTGGTTGATTTCCCCCGGGCGGATCGGTGTTCCGCTGAAGAATGGGAAGATGTGATTGTCGCGGCAAGCCAAGCACAACAGGCCAGCGGTCGCCCAATTGCACTGCTGTCGTCGCTGTCTGAAAACATCCCGGAAGACATTTCTGCCCGGTTGATCTCAATGGGTGTGATCCCATTCGCGGGCATGTCTGAGGCCATCGAGGCACTTGATGTTGCGGCCTTTTTGGGTCAGCAGCACGAACCGTCAGAGCCTCTTTTCCTAGATGAAATCACCGATGGAATGTCCCGCACGTTAAGCGAAGCCGAGGGCAAATCCGCATTGGCACGCCACGGGTTGCGCACCCCAAAATCAGCCCGGGCGAGCAGCCTGAATACCGCCGCAGAAATGGCGGAACAGACCGGCTTTCCAGTGGTTTTAAAGGGCGAAGGCATTGCCCATAAATCAGATGTGGGGGCCGTGGCATTGAACCTCATGTCAGGTGATGCTGTACGTGACGCGGCACATTCCATGCCCACAGAAAGCTTCTTGGTTGAGGAAATGATCACCGGCACCATCGCCGAAATCTTGGTTGGTGTCGTGCGCGATCCGGCCCATGGCATGGTGCTGACCTTGGCAGCGGGGGGCGTGTTAACAGAAATGTTGAAAGATAGCGCATCCCTATTGGTGCCTGCCCCGCGCCATGATGTTCTGGCGGCACTCAACAGTCTACGCATCGCAAAACTGCTAGACGGCTACCGTGGTGCCCCTGCGGCGAATAAGGATGCCATTATTGATGCAGTCATGGCGGTGCAAAGCTATGTTATCGCAGAAGCGCCAGAAGAAATTGAAATCAACCCGTTGATGTGTGGCCCAGATGTGGCCATCGCGGCGGATGCCCTGATCCGAACCGGAGGAAACGATGTCTGATACCCCGATTAAAACCAAGCGCAATGGCCATGTCTTTGAGGTCACGCTCGATCGACCCAAAGCCAACGCAATTGATCTGGCAACAAGCCGCATCATGGGCGAGGTCTTCACCGAATTCCGCGACGACCCTGAGCTGCGCGTGGCCCTATTGACTGGCGCAGGTGACAAATTCTTCTGCCCCGGTTGGGATCTGAAAGCCGCCGCCGATGGTGATGCCGTGGATGGTGATTATGGCGTTGGCGGTTTCGGCGGTCTGCAAGAATTGCGCGGGTTGAACAAACCTGTAATCGCGGCTGTGAATGGGATCTGCTGCGGTGGCGGGCTGGAATTGGCCCTGTCTGCGGATATTATCTTGGCCGCCGATCATGCCAGTTTTGCCCTGCCCGAAATCCGGTCGGGCACGGTGGCCGATGCAGCTTCCGTAAAACTGCCCAAACGCATCCCCTATCACATCGCGATGGAAATGCTGTTGACGGGCCGTTGGATTGACGCTGAAGAAGCCGCGCGTTGGGGCATGATCAACCAAATTCACCCGGGTGCCGATTTGATGGATAAGGCACGCGAAATGGCACAGCTTCTGGCCTCTGGCCCGCCCTTGGTTTACGCGGCGATCAAAGAGGTCGTGCGTGAATCTGAGGATATGAAATTCCAAGACGCCATGAACCGCATCACCAAAAGCCAGTTTGAAACGGTTGAAAAATTGTACCGTTCTGACGATCAACTCGAAGGTGCCCGCGCCTTTGCTGAAAAACGTGATCCAGTCTGGACCGGAAAGTAAACTTTCGTAGACCGCAAAGACCACGCCCCGGCCCCTGATTGGGAATTGGCCGGGGCTTTTTATTTGGGCAAGAAACTGGAATTCTCGTGTTCTTAACCAATTCCAGCCCGCATGAACTATATGCATAGTTTATGCATACGATGTGCATATGTTGTGTATACGGAAATCAACCCGGCTCGCTCGTTACACCGTTGCGTTTCAGAACCTCAAATTCCGCATCTTGAACACCCAGTTCCGCTAAAACCTCCCGACTCTGCCCCCCCGCATTTGGGGCCGCTACCGCCACCTTTGGTGTCGCAGTCCCCGCAATAAAGCCAGCACCCGGAAGCCGCAATTCCTGCCCTACATTCTGCAGCGTGGCTCGACCAACAAGTTGTTGTTCCTGAAGCGTTTCCTCAATGGATCTCACCCGTGCGGCAGGTATATGGGCTGCATTTAAAATCGCTTCCCACTCTGCAGCGCCCTTGTCTTTTAGGCGCGTTTCAAGCCATATTTCATCCTCAACACAGCGTGTGCCGATATCAGCCCGCGGTATCTTCGATATTGCGTCTGCGCGCTCCTCAGCCCCCAAAACGCGCATCAAATCAGCGGCTTGCGCATTGGTGTAGGCCCCAATCATCAATGTTCCATCAGCCGTTTCATAGGCCCCATAACAGGCCAGTGACGCATCCCGATTGCCGCTAGGTTTACGGGCATGGCCCGTCGCCTGTGTCCCCACCACATTTGCCGCCATCAACATCAGCGCCGCGTCCAACATCGACACATCAATCACCGCACCTCGCCCTGTACGTTCACGCGCAAACAGAGCCGCCGAGATCGCCATGGAAGCTTGCAGGCCAGTGCCATAATCCACCACCGGCGGCCCAATACGAACAGGTCCGGTTTCTGGCGTGCCGTTGCTGGCCATCATGCCAGAAAAGGCTTGGATAACATTATCATAAGCAGGATCGTTCGCCTTGGGTCCAGTGCGCCCAAAACCCGACAACATGCAATAAATCAGCTTTGGGTTATGTGCTGCCAACTGTTCCGGCATCAATCCTAGGTCAGCCAGACAATGACTGGTGTAATTCTGCACAACGACATCTGATGAAGCCACGAGCTTCGCAAATAGAGCCTGACCGTCAGTAGATTTCAAATCCAAAAGCAGCGACTTTTTACCGCCAGCATGCGCCTGATAGCACAAGCCATACCCCTGCGCATTTGCGGCAAGATCAGCCCCCTCACCTCGGGTCATATCAGGTTTGTCCGGGGCTTCGATTTTGATGACTTCCGCACCCATCGCCCCCAATTGATGGGTGCAAAACGGCCCGGCATACACATGGGTCAGATCAAGAACTCGAATACCTTCTAGAAACCGCATCGCACATCCTCCCGGCGCTGTTTTCACAACTAGGTTGGGTCTGAAATGAGGGGGATTCTATTCTGTTTACGGCAGCTTTTGCGACATCCGCCGAAGGCCGTGCCCCCTGAAGGCAGCGGGGTAATCAAACGCAATGATAACCACTTGCGCAACATGGGGGGGCGGGAGCTGCCTGAAGGGGGCGCCCCCGCCGCATTTACTTCAAAGTGCGGCTTTGCGCATCTCATCAAGATAAATCTCGCGCAAACGCACAGCCACTGAACCTGGCGTACCATCGCCCAGCGCAACGCCGTCAATCTCAACTACAGGCATGACAAAAGCCGACGCAGAGGTCGTAAAGGCCTCGTCTGCTTCCTTCGCCTCATCAATGGTAAACAGACGCTCTTCCACTTCCATCTGCGCCTCAAGTGCGAAGCGCAAAACAGCGGCGCGGGTGATGCCGTGCAGAATGTCATTGGACAGTTGACGGGTGATGATTTTACCACCCTTCACGATATAGGCGTTGTTGCTGGTGCCTTCGGTCACATGACCATCTTCAATCAACCAAGCATCATCACAGCCAGCCTTTTTCGCCGCCATTTTCGCCATGGATGGGTACAGAAGTTGCACGGTTTTAATATCGCGACGGCCCCAGCGAATATCCTCAACAGAGATAATCTTCGCGCCTTTTTTGGCGGCAGAATTATCAACCAAGCTCTTGGATTGCGTAAACAGAACCAGAGTTGGCTTCACACCAACGGGATAGGCAAAATCACGATCCGCAGCACCACGGGTCACCTGCAAATAGATCAGGCCCTCTGTCACGTCATTACGTGTGACCAACTCACGGTGGATTTCCAAAAGCTCATCCGGGGTGCAAGGTGCATCCATCTCAAGCTCATTCAACGAACGCCACAAACGCTTTGCATGGCCGTCAAAATCGATCAGCTTGCCATCGATGACAGATGTCACTTCATAGACACCATCCGCGAATAGAAACCCGCGATCAAAGATTGAAACATTGGCGTCTTCTTCCGGCAGATACTGCCCGTTAACATAGACTGTGCGGCTCATGTGATTATCCCCAAAGTGCGGCAGAAGGTGCGTGTACCCCGGCCTCGTCAAAATGCATTGCGTTGTCACGGTCTTCGGCCAGAAGCAAAGGCCCGTCAAGATCCGTTACCATCGCACCCTGTGCAACAATCTGCGCGGGCGCCATCGCAAGGGATGATCCAACCATACAGCCAACCATCACCTTATACCCGTCCGCGAGAGCCGCTTCGCGCAACGCCAAGGCCTCTGTCAGACCACCCGTTTTGTCGAGCTTGATGTTCACCACATCATATTTGCCCTTCAAACCCGGCAGGCTTGTGCGATCATGACAGCTTTCATCAGCACAAACTGGCAAGGGTCGCGCGATTTCACCCAGCATGTCATCGGCACCGGCAGGCATCGGTTGTTCAACCAACTGCACACCAAGGCGCACAAGATGTGGCGCAAGTTCGGAATAGACCTCAGCAGACCAACCCTCATTCGCGTCAACGATAATATTGGATTTTGGCGCACCAGCACGCACGGCCTCAAGCCGTTTCATGTCGTCTTCCGTGCCAAGTTTGATCTTAAGCAGCGGACGATGCGCATGTTTCGCAGCGGATATGCGCATTTGCTCAGGCTCTGCCAAAGATAGCGTATAGGCGGTGATTTCCGGCGTTGGCGTCGGCAGTCCTGCCAACTCCCAAGCACGCTTACCGGCGCGTTTGCATTCCAGATCCCAAAGCGCACAGTCCACTGCATTGCGTGCAGCCCCAGCAGGCAACAGATCATAGAGATCCTGACGCGAAAAGCTTTCCGGCAACCCGTTGATTTCAGCGGTCACACTATCAAGCGTTTCGCCGTACCGGGCATAGGGAACACATTCGCCCCAACCCTTATACGTGCCGTCATCAAGGTGACAGGTTAGAACCCGCGCTTCTGTGCGCGAGCCCCGTGAAATTGTGAACACTTCCGCAAGTTGGAAGGTATCGGCTGTAACAAATCTTTTCATAAGACTGTCTTACAACGCATTCAGCGCATCGACCAGACGTGCTGCGCCTTGACGGAAAGGATCAACCGCAGGCAGGCTCATTTTTGTTTCAACTTCAGCAAGATAAGCAATCGCATCTTCTTCAGAAAGATGCTGTGTGTTGACAGAAATGCCAGCGATCTCACAGTCAGGGTTGGACATTTTCGCCATGGGCAGCGCGATTTCACGCAGCGCTTCCAAGGTTGGCACATCACGGCCCGGCAAACCACGCATATGATCGCGTGTTGGTTCATGGCACAAGATCAGCGCATCAGGCTGACCACCGTGGATCAACGCCATGGTCACACCGGAATATGAAATGTGGAACAGGGAACCCTGGCCCTCAATGTGGTCCCAGTGATCCGCATCATTGTCGGGCGTCACATATTCAACGGAACCGGCCATAAAATCAGCAACCACAGCATCCAAAGGCACACCGTTACCAGTGATCAAAATGCCGGTCTGACCAGTGGCGCGGAAGGATGAATTCATCCCACGGGACTTCATTTCCTTATCCATGGCAAGGCCGGTATACATTTTACCAACAGAACAATCAGTGCCAACAGCGAGGCAACGCTTGCCTGTACGTGTCACGCCGTTTGCAATTGGATAATCAACTTCTGGCACGCGCACATCATGCAATTCTTGACCACAGGCTTTGGCAACAGCGACCAGATCTTCTTCTTCAGTCAGCAGATTGTGCAGGCCAGAAGCCAGATCGAAACCATCTTCAAGCGCTTGAACGAGGATTTTCTTCCACGCTTTGGAAATAATACCGCCACGGTTGGCAACACCAATCACCAAGGTTTTAGCGCCAGCCGCTTTGGCTTCCTCTAAGGTCATGTCCGTCAGGCCAACGTCAGCGCCGCAGCCTTCTAGGCGCAGTTGACCAACGGCGTTATCAGGGCGCCAATCTTTGATGCCTTGGGCAACTTTTGCAGCAAGCTGGTCCGGCGCATCGCCGAGGAAAAGCAAATAAGGTGTTTTGATCATGAGAGCCCCCAGAAGTCAGATCAGACCGGAAGCCCCGGCCGTAGCCTGTGCAGTATTATCGCATGGCAGAAAAATTTCTTCGCTAGATACGCCGGTTTTTTGTCCAGTTGCGCAAAAAATGTCTAAAATAGCACCGAGGCCCAGAAGATTATTCGACCAGATACTCACCCAGCCGTAGATTCGCCTCTGAAACAGCCAGCAAACCGCTGATTCATCACTAGGTGGAAACGGCAGTAGGTTACTCGGTGTTCCGATCCGAGGTATCTTCATTCTCGGCCGCTTCCACCCAAGCCTCGGCCTGCATCACACCGCCATAGGCCGCGCCAATCACGCCCATTCCTTGCATCTCGCCAGTGTCTTCGGGCGCATCTTCACGGATACGGCGGCTGATCCCCCAGATCGCCACAAATCCACAGATCACAGCCAACACAACGGGTAATCCACCGCCATCAAACCAGGAAATCGCATTCGGCCCCAGAAGTGTCCCGGTCAAAAGGCCAATATTCAGCAGGAATACCATGGTGCCACTAGCTGGTACGATTTGTGATGGCTTCAACTGATCATTCGCGTGGGCCACCAAGATGCCATAGACAGGCAGCGTCGCCACCGCGATCAACGAGAAACCGCCAATTACGCCAAAATCACTGCGATCAACCCACAGCCAAAATGCTCCAAGCACCCCTGTTAACGCGAGGCCAATCACCACAAGACGGCGATCCATACGATCGGCTAACCAGCCCATCGGATATTGCACAATTGACGCAGCGATCAGGGCGATCACCAAGGTGCCACTGGCCCGCGCAGGACTGAACCCAAGCCCCAAAACATAGAGTGGCAAGGCAATGTACCAAGCAGCGACTGCGACACTCATCATGACGACCCCCACGACCGTCATCGGTGATACCTTCCAGAGCCGTTTAACGGGCATCAGATCAGGTGCCTCATAATCAGGTGCCTTATTATTGGACAAAAGCAGCGGCACAATCGACAGGGAAATCAGGATAGACACTAGCGCAAATAATAGGTTGCCCGATGGGTCCGGCAGCCCCACCATCGCCGTGCCCAACGCGGGGCCTGCAAGCTGGATAACCAAATAGACCGACAAAACCTGCGCACGGATCTTGTTCTCCGACTTGGCGTTCAGCCAGCTTTCGGTGATCACGTAAAGCCCAGGATAGCAAAACCCACCCAAAAACCGCATTGCAGACCAACTGTAAGGATCACCGGTCAAAAGGTGAATAATCGCTGCAATAGACACCAATGAGGCCAGCGCAGAAAATGCCCGGATATGCCCAACCTTCTCAATCAGGCGCGGCGCGATGGTGGTGCCGATTAAGGCGCCCAGCGGATATGCACCCTGCATCAGAGAGATCGTAAGCTCACTGAACCCAAGGCCCGCACCTCGGATCGTCAGCAATGTCGCGAGCAACCCATTCGCCACCATAAGCATCATCATCGCCGCAAAGAGGGCCCAGTTTTCAGTTAATGCACGTTTCACGAGGGCTCCTATTTTTCGATCTGAAGTGAAGGTTTTACTTAGCTTTAGCTGCGGTAAAACTTCCTTCGCCTCTGTTTCCGACACAGGTGATGGCGTAATCGGATCGAAAAATGCTGCAACTGCACAATTCACTTGATGCTGCGCGCGCAATATTCTACCGATTGACCAGCCAATTACGAAACTTCCTTACCAGGAGATCCTTTCATGTCCTTCCGCCTGCAACCTGCTGCCCCTGCCCGTCCGAACCGCTGCCAATTGTTTGGTCCAGGCTCCAACACCAAATTATTCCCGAAAATGGCAGCAAGCGCGGCAGATGTGATTAACCTCGATCTAGAGGATAGCGTTGCACCAACAGACAAGGACGTTGCGCGCGCCAATGTGATTGAGGCGATCAACACCGTGGATTGGGGCAAGAAAACCTTGTCAGTGCGGATCAATGGCCTTGATACGCCGTGGTGGTATCGTGACGTTGTGGATCTGCTGGAACAAGCCGGTGATCGCCTTGACCAGATCATGATCCCAAAAGTTGGCTGTGCTGCTGATGTTTATGCTGTCGACGCGCTTGTGACCTCTATCGAGGCTGCGAAGGGACGTTCAAAACGCATCAGCTTTGAAGTGATTATCGAATCTGCGGCGGGTATTGCCCATGTGGAAGAAATCGCAGCCAGTTCCCCCCGTATGGAAGCCATGAGTTTGGGTGCTGCGGATTTCGCAGCCTCCATGGGCATGCAAACCACCGGTATCGGCGGCACCCAAGAAAACTATTATATGCTGCGCGATGGCGTACAGCACTGGTCCGACCCTTGGCACTGGGCGCAGGCCGCTATCGTTGCAGCCTGCCGCACCCATGGTGTTCTACCGGTGGATGGTCCCTTTGGTGATTTCTCAGACGATGATGGGTTTATCGCCCAAGCAAAGCGGTCAGCGACATTGGGTATGGTCGGGAAATGGGCAATCCATCCAAAACAAATTGCACTGGCAAACAACGTATTCACACCATCAGCAGAAGCCGTAACCGAGGCCCGCGAAATCTTGGCCGCAATGGAAACAGCTAAAGCCAGCGGCGAAGGGGCAACCGTCTACAAAGGCCGCTTGGTCGATATTGCCTCCATCAAGCAAGCCGAGGTGATTGTCGCACAATCCGAATTGATCGCAAATAACTGATCACAACAATACGCCCGGTTTCTTTTAAAGAAACCGGGACGGAATTTAAAAAAACTCCGGGATCACAGTGGCGCCTCCATACCTTTAGGCATCGTTGATCGGTCATCATAATAGATCCCTAAAATCCACGGTATTCCGGCCCAAAAACCGCACGATATGACATGGTTTTTAATAGATCAGATATCATCGAAATCCTCCTCCCAGCACCCCAACAGTCATCAAAATGCGAGGTCATCGTGAAGAGGATTTGGTTTTGACATTCCCGCTAAGTAGAAAATCCTAGAAAAACGCCCCTGCCGAGCACCATCTCGCCCAGCCGAGTTGCAAAATCCACCGCAGAGCGTCATATAGAAATTTGAAACCGCGCATTTGCGCCAGATTCTTACAGACTGTTTATACAGGAACATCCATGGCCAACTATCTTGAATTCGAAAAACCTCTAGCAGAAATCGAAGCCAAAGCAGAAGAGTTGCGCGCAATGGCCCGCGCCAGCGAAGAGAAAATGGATGTCGAAACCGAAGCTTCCGCTTTGGACAAAAAAGCATCCGAAATGCTGAAAACACTGTATGGTACGCTGACCCCATGGCGCAAATGTCAGGTCGCCCGTCACCCCGATCGCCCGCATTGCATTGACTACATCGACGCCCTGTTCACTGAATTCACCCTACTTGCAGGGGATCGCAACTTTGCTGATGACCATGCTGTTGTTGGTGGGCTTGCACGTTTTGATGGTCAGCCTGTAATGATCATTGGCCACGAAAAAGGTAATGACACCAAATCACGTATTGAACGTAACTTTGGTATGGCGCGGCCTGAAGGCTATCGCAAAGCCATCCGCCTGATGGAAATGGCTGAAAAATTTGGCATCCCGGTGATCGCGCTGGTCGATACGCAAGGCGCCTATCCCGGCAAAGGTGCGGAAGAACGCGGCCAATCAGAAGCCATTGCGCGCTCCACTGAGAAATGCTTGCAGATCAAAGTGCCACTCATCTCTGTGATTATCGGTGAAGGTGGATCTGGCGGCGCGGTTGCCTTTGCGACCGGCGACAAAATCCTGATGCTGGAACACTCTGTTTATTCCGTGATTTCCCCCGAAGGCTGCGCATCAATCCTGTGGAAAGACGCCGGCAAAATGCGTGACGCGGCCGAAGCTTTGCGCCTGACTGCGCAAGACCTTGAGAAGTTGGGCGTTGCGGATGTCGTGATCCCTGAACCACTAGGCGGCGCACAACGTGATCGTTCAGGAACTATGGAATCGGTAGGTCGTGCGATTGCTGCTGAACTCAAGGCGCTTGGTAAAAAGAAACCCGCCGCCTTGGTCAAAGATCGCCGCAAAAAATATCTTGATCTTGGTGATAAAGGCCTCGCGGTCTAAGCCGCTCATTCAGCGATACCTGCACCCGGCCCTGTGTCGGGTGTTTTGTTTAAGCACCAGCGTTTTCTTTTAAAGAAAACGGCACAGAGTTTTCGAAAAACTCCGTTTGGCACGTTTCAACCATAAGTCTTCGCTTGCTCACGGCCCGGTATATCCAAATGTGGCACTGCACCATATTGGCTTAGATGCAACTCACCATTCTGCCAGATAAAACGATGTACTGAAGTATTCATCACCTTCAGAAAAACCTTTGTTTTCATCATCATATCAAGCCCTAAAGCCTGTGCGGTCAATGTCGCAATTACCCCGGTGGAACTGACCAGAACCGGCCGCGCGCTGGCTTGCGCCGCATCTTCAACTGCCCCCAACACGCGACGACGAAAATCATCATATGTTTCGAGGTGTTCACACATATCTCCGGCTTGCCAAGCATTCAAGATTTGCGGAACATGCGCAACAAAACTGGCCAGATCATCGGGGATCCCTACCCCATTGCGGACCTTCAAACTTTCCGCCAAGCCAAAATAATTCAGCTCGTTCAAACGCGGATCAACTTCCATGTCTAGGCCGTGTAAATCAAGACCTTTCGCCGTCTCTTGTTGCCGTCGCATTCCGCCTACAATCAACCGATCAAATGGTTCTTGATCGCGCAAGGTCTCGCCCAACCAGCGGGCCTGTTGATGGCCCAGATCGGATAGACGGTCATAAGTTTTCTCATCCCGCGCACCGGTATTCGCTTGGCCGTGACGGATTATAGTAACCTCTACCACATTGATTTCCTTGCCCGTTCTGGCCATTCGGCGTCATAACTTCCGCCATCAAAGGTGCCCTCAGTGATCTCCTTCAGCATATCGCCGACGGTGGCTAGGCCATCTGATTGATCACCTGAGGTCCAGAGGCCAGCTCGCATTACAGCACGGGCACATTGGGGGTAAACTTCTGATATGTTGATAACAATCACGGTTTTCGGATTACGGGTTTTCTGTTCAAAGCGCGCACAAATATCTTTATCCGCCGTTAATTTTGCGACTCCATTCACCCGCATGACTGTGGTGGAACCTGCCACCATAAACATCAGAGAGATCCGGCCATCCTCAACAATATTACGAAGAGTATCAAGGCGTTGGTTTCCCCGCCAATCTGGTAAAAGCAGGGTCTTCTCGTCCAAGATCTGCACCACAGGATCAACATCACCACGGGGAGATCCGTCGGTGCCCAAAGGCCCTACGGTACTAAGAACACAGAACCGGCTGCGCTCTATCCATGTCCGATAGGCCGGCGTCAAGAAAGGTGACACCTTGGTCAGAGAGGCCTCGCCCGGCGTGCCGTAAACTGCCTCAAGCGCAGGAATATCCTTAATAAAATTCATGCACCCTCCCCAAATCCAACTTCGCGCATCAGGCGGTCAGAATGAGTTTCCACTGCCGTTTCCATGGCTTCCATGAATTCTTTTTGTGATTTTCCGGGTTCAATTGGGTCGAGGAATTCCAAAACGGCGGTGCCAGGATAGCGCATAAGACCGTGACGTTTCCAAAAGACGCCAACATTGGTTGCAGCAGGCACAACGGCCTGCCCCGTTTGTTCATAAAGAACATAAGCGCCAACTTTGTAAGGCTTCTTCGCCCCAGCAGCGACACGTGTGCCCTGCGGGAAAATAATCAATTGCCCCGCTTCCTGCTGCCCCGTTTTCACATCAGAAATCATCTTCTTGATCGCCGCGCCACGTTTGCCGCGTTTCACCGGGATCGAATTTGTGAAACGCGCATATAGTGAAATCACAGGCACGAAACGCAGTTCGGCCTTCATAATGAATTTGATCCGCGGCAAAGCAGCCGACAATAGAAGAATATCTAAGAAGCTTTGATGCTTGGAAGCAACGATCACGGCACCGTCAGGAATCTCGCCCCGAATTTCGGTCTTAAGACCAACCATCCAAGACGCTGTCCAGCGCACCCAGTTGCAATAAAACCGAATAACGCCGAACGCTAAACTGGGTTTTAGATAAACAAATGGAGCCATGCCGAACCCAACGATAGGCAACATAATATACATCTGAATGATAAAGAATAGTGAACGTATCCACTGGATTGCATGCCACATTATGTCAGCTCCTTCAGAGACCGAAGTGCCGCTGTGCGTGTCGCCCAGAAGGCCACCCCACCAGCAAGCAAGGGAATAATCAACGGCCAGAGCCATTGTAGCCCGACAAAGCCTAGCCCTGTCAGAAAGTTATTTTGTGCCACTTCGCCTGGATCCGGCATCAGTAGAATAGCAAGGCACCCCGCAAATGTGCCCATAGCACCACCTGCCAAGGCACGCAGCGTAAACCGGCGCACAAATGCCCTTGCGATATAGCTATCTTCCGCCCCGACCAGACGCAACACAGCGATAACCTGACGGTTGGCAGAGAGGGATGATCCCGCGGCAAGCGTCACGATCACCGCCGTGGTTGTTGCGATCAAAATTAAGACAAGTAAGCCAAGGTTGCGCAAGCGGCTCGCGG
>MAAC01018676.1_pt1 | contig 22528 bp, 25 predicted proteins | sample 1115981 | NCBI WGS metagenome assembly MAAC01 (sample SAMN04961126, study PRJNA320927) | seawater metagenome | isolation source: sample BD02T64 sea water enriched with oil for 64 days | place: USA:Gulf of Mexico | collected 2013-07-27
GCCAACTATTACAACTTTTGTAACGGGTTTATAAAATACTGTAGTGATTCGTTAAAACAATTTTGTGTGTTAGATGTAGTCATGTCAGATCCTACCGATCCGGTATTGAACGAGGAGGATCCAGAAAATTATAGAACTTCCATAGGTACCGAAAATTTAAAATTCGCTGGGACATATTATCCCTATTTAAAATCTTTAACCCCTTATGTATATGAGCCAGACTTAAGTAATGTGACCCTAGATGGTGAAGCCTTAAGTACCGAACCAGCGGATCCTGGTGTCAAGGTTGAAAGTGTTGCTAATGATGCTAGCGGAGAAGGCTCTGAAATTGATAATGGGACCATCGAATCCGTGAAGACATATTTGGCAAGCAATTATATCAACATGCCAGCTTCTCCTTTTATGGCGGGGATCTATAGCCGATTAGACAATGCTACCGGAGTTTGGACACCACCTGCCAATGTAGCGCCAACAGGAATTAGTGGACCAGTAGTCAACTTAACATCCCAACAACAAGAGAATTTTAACGGGAATGCGAAAACAGGTAAGTCCATTAATGCCATTAGAAACTTTACAGGTAAAGGAACCTTAGTATGGGGAGCTAGAACAAATGATGGTAACAGTTTAGATTGGAGGTATATCAATGTAAAACGATTGTTTATTGCAATGGAAACAGACATTAGTATGGCATTAGAAGCATACGTGTTTAAACCAAATGTATTCAATACATGGGTAGAAGTAAAAACCATGATAGACAGCTATTTATTTGGCCTATACAATGATGGTGCATTTGCAGGACAAACCGTAGAAACATCCTACCAGGTACTAATTGGTGTCGGGGAAACAATGACCGAAGAAGACCTTTTAAACGGTTTAATGAAAGTTTCTATTCAAGTAGCTCCAGTTCGTTCAGCAGAATTCATTGAACTTACATTCTCTCAACTAGTAGCCCAATAACCCTTCTAGTTAAAGAAGCAAAAACCAGACAGTAATTTAATATTTGATTTAAATAGTAAAATAAATTATCATGGCAGATAAACAAGACGACATAAACAAGAATTATCCATTATCGGTATTTAGATATACCGCTACCATTGGTGGAGATGACTTTTTTTTTAGTGAAATTTCAGGGTTAAATATAGAATACGAAACCACAGAATACGAGGAGGCAACCACCGAAGGAGCGAAAACATATCAGCTAATTGGGCAGAAAAGTGCTCCGGTGCTTACACTAAAAAGAGGCCTCTTTAAAGATGGCTTAGAATTGTATGCATGGCTCAATTCTACGGACACTTGCGACTTTGAGAAAAAGGATCTTGTGATTTCATGGCTCGACAATGACAACAACAAAATAATGACATGGACGGTTGCCAATGCATTTATGACGAAGTATGAAGGACCCAGCTTAGATGCCACATCCAATGATGTTGCATTTCAATCCATAGATGTCAAGGGCGATTACCTGACCGTTTCTTAAAGAAACCCCTATTGACTTATCGCTTTTTTATTCGAATTTTGAATGGAGAGAAAGATACTTGCATGAAGGCCCAAAGTGTTAGTGGTCTGAGTGTCGCTATGAAATTGGTTGAAATTGAAAGCCATGGCAAATAGGTATATGGGTAGAGAATACGACTTGTGTTTTGAATGGAGTGATGAACGTATTTAGTGTACAGAGCTCATTTGGTAAATAGACCAACGGTACACCGGGATTCAATTATGAGAACCTATTCGGACGAATTAATAGACTCAGAAATAAATCACGAGTAGATTAAAATGGATTGACAGTACGAATATTATTGGTAAATGTAGAATGTGAAACTCTGTAAATGGATACTTTCAAATAGAATATATGTTCATAAAAGTAGATTGTTTACAAAGTAAAAGTCACATGCTTTTCACGCTAGCTTTGCGCTAAAAAATAAATAACAGAATACCTTTAGTTCGTTACCCTGTTAAGTATATTTTTAGCTTTTTAAGCACTTACTCCTGTATTAGAGGTAAGAAATTCGGATTAAATATGACAAGGAAAAAGTATCTCAATTTGTTTTTACTTCCGGTTTCGTTGATTTTAATTTTCAGTGCTTTTTTTCCTGTAATGGACTCTAGATCACCTGGGCTAATTATCATTTATCTGATACTCTACTTTTTGACTTTCTATTTCTTTAAAAAAAGTAGTCTATGGAATTCGTCCAGGTTAATAATGGGCATCCTATTGTTCATCTACCTCCCTTGCGTATGGACGGATGGGAGTCATTTAGGGATGGCTCAAAATTTATTCGTATTAAAGGATCTCTTTTCAAGTAATAATTTCTTTATCCATCACGGACCGAACTTAATTGAATCTATTAAGAAGAAAGACGTAAATGTTATTTTTCAGATGTACAGCATAATTCTTGGAACAGGTGTATATATTAAGTTGGTAAAGTCGGAATTAGTCAATAAAGTTATGCTTCGTAATATTTGGACGGGAATTAGACGAAATTTCTGGGTGATTTCTGGAATAATAACCATTTATGGGATGTTAGATTTCTATTATATTTCTCCACTATTAGAGATGAAAGAAAGTTTCGATTTTAAATATTACCGTTTTAACCTTGTTATTCTTTATCTGAGTAGTTACTTTTTATTACTCCTTATTTATAAATCGTTTATTTTAAAAAAAACACTTCTAAAGACGTCATTAAATATTATTTTCATCTTACTCTTTCCCGTTATTACATTGTCAACCACTCCATCAATTCAATACACGGACAGTATGGAATACGATGGACTATTTCCAATATTATCTCCTTTCGGTTCAAGTTTTTTCCAGGTTTTTTATGGGCTTTTTCAGGATTCATATCTCGACCCTCTTAATATTAATATCCAAGTTTTAATTTACGGTTTAGTACAAATAATTTTCATCTTCATAATTATGCGACCTGTTTTACCGGAAAATCTAGTTGAAAATAAAGGGAATAGTAAGGGATGATTATCCGTGAAAAATAAGTGTAGTTATAATCTAGAAAAATGAATAGGGATTAACTAAAACAACGGAAGTGGATTGATATAACAACAACTACTCCTTTTGAATCTACTGGTCAGGGTTGTAAAAGCCTTTAAAACAGGAGGTAATTGAATTTGGGTTTGAGCCTATCGTGGTTTATCAATCCTGTAATTTCGCCCTGATTTGGTGATTTTCTTTCCGGATACCCTATCTTCGGGAAGAAGCTTTTAAATCACACGTATTTACCGATTTTTTCAAAGAAAATAATCATCCATGATAAAACTGATACTTACAGCGAGCATCACCTTAATACTGTCAAATGTACGGGGCCAAAACTTTGATGCGTGTAACGAATTCTTCGGAAAAACCTATGTATTCACTAACGATGTGAACTTACGGTCTTATCCGTCACTTGACTCATCGATTTTATACACTGTCCCATTCGCCACAGAATTGCGGGAGATTAGCACCGGAGGTAGTTTGACTATTGATGGAAAAGTGGGGAATTGGCGGAAAGTATTCTATAAAGACAAAGTGTGTTTTGTGTGGTCTCATTTGATAGCTTCAATCATCATAAGGGACTTGGACAATAATAATATTCTATACCTGTTTGGACATGGGAATGAAAAGCCAGGCAAGATTAAGGTGATTAAATTGGGGAGGCTGCTATCCGAAATTGAGACGCGTTTTAGCCCACGAAATTATAATGACTTTGAAGCTCGGGATGTGAGTACAGAAGGGATCCAAAAGCTACTTGTAATATCCCGTTATGCGAGTAAATGTGGCCAAATAAGCAGCTCCGAGAGTTTTGCCTGGGATGGTCATCAATTACATTATTTTTTTACTGAAAGTGCCGTAGCTGATGGTAGATTATTGAATTACGTGAAATTAGAACCGGTATATGAACCCATTGAAAAAAAAGGAATGTTCCGTTATATTTCAATAGTCGGAGAGCTCAAAGAGAAGAAGTTTAAGGAAGGAGGCGATCCATATGATCCACGAAACATCCCATATATTGAATATACCAAGAACATTTCAAAACTTATGGTATGGAATGGGGAGAAATTAGTAGATTTTATAGAATAGAATGCAAATCATTGGAATGTTTTTGGAAGATAAGTTGGTGAAAAAAAGAATATGGAGAAAATAATTTGGATTGCCCTTTTTTTAATGCTCTCCGGTGCTTCTTTTGCGCAAGACGAGTCGGATTCAATTACGTATAAAATTGAAAATCAAACGGTTTTAAAAAACACCTTTGATGAATTAAATGCCAAAATAAAATTAGCGGTTGGAGGTAGTTGCAGCAAAACAACTTGTGGTGGCGTTTGGTCTATGTCAGGAAAAGATGACTCCGGCCAAGAGTGGGTATATAGACATGTGATTTGTAACGCATTGCAATCATATGAATTACAAAAAGTAAAATAAAACAGGTGTGAACACGATGTCACAAACATTAAAACGTATGGTTACATGAAACCATATCCGAATTCTTGCACAACATCAAAGTATAGAGGCAAAAAAACATACGATTATAATGAAACAAAAAATCAGCATATTAGGGTGTGGCTGGCTTGGAATGGCTCTGGCTGTTGAATTAATTAACAAAGGCTATACAGTGAATGGGTCCTGCACTTCAACCAAAAAAAATGAGACTCTAAAATCTAAAGGAATTTCGCCATTTACCATTGACATTAATCAGCGAGATATTGATATATCCGATTTTTTAGTAGCTAATATTTTAATAATTACGATAACCTCAAAAAGCGTAAATGATTTTGAAAATTTAATCACTCAAGTCGAGAATTCTAAAGTAAAAAAAGTCATTTTCATTAGCTCAACCTCTGTTTACCCCAACTCCAATGGGAGGGTGAATGAGGAGTCCGCTATTCATAAATCTGCGCTAACTGAAATAGAACATTTATTTAGAATTAATAAGTTCTTCCAGTCAACAATTATACGGTTTGGTGGATTATTTGGGTATGACAGACAACCTGGGAATTTCATTAAAAAGGATAAAAAAATAGAAAATCCAGAGGGGTACATCAACTTCATACATAGAGATGATTGCCATCAAATTATAACGAAAATTATTGAAAATAATACGTGGAATGTAACACTAAACGCCTGTGCAGATTCTCACCCTAAGAGAAGAGCGTTCTATAAAAAGGAATTTGAAAAATTAGGAAGACAAGAGCCTGTATTCAATGAAGAATCGTTAACCGTTTACAAAATCGTAAATAGTGAGAAATTAAAAAACCTATTAGACTACCAGTTTAAATACGCAGACCTTTTGAATTATTAATTAAATAAGCAGTAAATAACACGGTATATATCCAATTGGTCGTTAGATTGGGGCCATATTTCAACACCATTAGTTGGTTAAATTGCTGGAATGGGAAATGTTTGAAATTTGGCTTTTAGGAATGAATACCATAGAATCAACCGAAAAACAAGTGCATGACTACCTTTGAATTATAAAAGAATGCATACCAACAAAAAGGATGGTTGGTTCTTACAGAATCGTAAGTTATCAACTCTCATAGCCGAACGATAATTAATGGTCGTCAGAATTTTAAGATATAACACATTACGATGAAGTTTTCCACGTTCTTTTCAAATGTTCAAGAATCCCCTTGGTACAGACATTTTTTGAATCCCGTTATTGATGAAATTCCTAATAACACCCACATTTTGGATATTGGAACAGGAACGGGTAAAATGCTAGAAATACTATCCAAAGAAAAAAATGTGAGTTGTATCGGTGCAGATACCAGCGCAGATATGTTACACGAAGCAAAAGAGAAGTTAATAAACACGGATACCAAATTGTATTTAATCAAAGCAGGAAAAACTTTACCCTTTAAACAGGATAGTTTTGATTATATAACTTTTTGTAGCGTTTTATTTCATCTGAAAAATGACGCAATGGTTAAATTGTTAGCTGATGCGATGAAATTATTGAAAAATAACGGGGTAATAATAGTTCATACTCCTACAGGAACTGGAGGCCTTTTGAAACTTACAAAATGCTACTTTTCTATAAAAAACAGCAGTATGTATTTATGGTATCACCTGACAAAAAAACGAGCAATGAGATGGACAGATGACGAATATATTTCAAAATATGCGAGGGAACAAAACTTGAATTATGAAAGAAAATTAGTAATGAATGGATTTGCTCAAATAGAGATAATCAAAAAAAGTAAAATTGAATAACTCTAATTAGTAATTCATACTTTTAACGATTAGAAATTATTCAGCATAACTAATACATAACCTAACCGAACAGCTTTATAACGTAGATTAGCTAATGGTGAGGCAAAATTAAAATGGATAAAATTGAGGCATATTTAGAAAAAGATAAGTTTATCATAAGGACAGGTCTGTCCAAATATTAAGATTAATGGATTAAATATAAGTGAACTATTAACAGCAAATGAGAATCCCGAAAATCAAGCATTATGGGATATTGTGGACCAAGAAAACGAAAAGATGAGGAACGAAAGGGATGACGAAATGGGAGATTCTAATTAAACAAATGGTTGGCTTTGTTTAGGAATCCATCTTAATTCAACGTAAAAACTTTTACTTGTCGAGAGTAGAGAACGTGATTTTGGTTAATCGATTTTACCTTTTTGTTTTTTGTAACTAGGTTTAATTATATGGAATGTAGGTACCTAAATTCATCTTTATTTGTGAGGTGTTATTTCCTGTCTTCTACTGACTTGTCTTTTTTGTAACCTCATTACCTTTATTAATAAGAACTCTTTTTTTATATTGCACCTAAATCGTATAGCGTTAAGGAGTAGGTAGTTTAGCATTTGCGAATGTTGTATTAATACACGGTATTTCGAAACCGTTGGCATTACTGAAAAATTATGATAAAGAGTAAGTTCAAAACAAAATATATTCTTTGGTTTCTTTTAATGATGTTGCTTATGTCCTCCTTAATGTTTCTATTCCTGTTAGGTTTGCGATTGGTCCTAACGGAATGCAACTTTAAAAACTCGGCCATTACTATGTTCTTTGGCTTTTTGCTGCTTGTCATTTATATTATTATGAAAGACTTCAAATATATCCGCATTAACACTTCCGAAAAAACTATGAAATGGTTCTCTCCATTGAAACCATTTGGTAAAACAACTAGATTCAGTAATTATGTTGGCGTAATACAATCAACCGAATATGGTTCCGGTGGTGATTATAAAACAGCTCATCTTGTGGATCAAAGTATGTATACCCGTGTTAAAATCAACGGTCTGTTTTATACCAATTTTGACGAAATGTTCGAAGCATTGGAATTGAAAGAAATAAAAAGGTATGAATTCGGTTTTTGGAAGTACATCAAGCTTCTTTTTACAGGTAAAATAAAAATAATAACAACCTCCAAAAACTAAGTGCCCCCCCAAGGAATACATCTCGACAGGCAACCAATGCAATCAGTTCAGCATTGGAAAAAGCGAAGACGTACTTCGGGCAATTAGTTTAGAAAGTTTACTCCATCTAGGAAAGTCTGCCAATACTGTAATTTTATGGTAATTTTTAATTATCAAAATAAAGTCTATTTATACCCTGTAGCGTAGTAAAATATTCTGCATAAAAAATCCCATTCACGTTTAACAAAACATTAGCAACTATTAGAAAAAATATAAATAATCAAATTTTGAAAATAGTTTTAGAAAATCCGATTACCTGTAAGGAGGTGAATAAAATGATTCTAGAGATATTGAATATTTCGCCACCCAATACTTTATTAATTGACTTTGGAAATCACAATTTCGAATCCTTAGAAGTTTTGAAATTTTGTAAAACGGAATTAAGCCATAAAGAACCTCTCTTATTAAAGTTCAATAGAATTGCTTTCTTGACGATTCCGCCCTATAAAAATGAGAGTATAGACTCTGAAAAACTAAAACAATTCTATTCAGAACAAGAAGCCCATGAGTGGCTTTTATCTGGCTCTTAGGCGCGAAATTATAGGATGGAGGTCCTGAGGTGGTAAATCTTGATTTGTGTAACTAAGCAAACGCTTGGTTTTGTGGATCTACCTGGGTTTACGACACAGGGCATCCTTTGGGTAACAGGATGATGACCAAAAAAAAAGACGCGTATTTGAATTTACCTATCCGAATATTAGGTATTTTAGAATCCTGAAAAATGGTGCGAATTGCGTTACCTGGTGCAGGTATATGTTAGTGGGCTTTATTGCTGAACCAACACTTCCATTCGAAAGAAACTGTTAAAAGAAAAAAATGAAGCAACAGAAAATTACAGAATTAACAGACGAAGAATTATTACAAGAGGCAAAGAAAATTAAATCCTCTAATCTATATGATGCTTTAATATTGGGTGTTTTAATTGGAATTGCGATTTATAGCACGGTTACAAATGGTTTTGGTTTGTTAACTTTTCTTCCCGTAATCTATATTCCCATAGCCACTAAAAATAAGAAAAATAATAAAGCCTTGGAAATACGTATAAAAGAAAGGAATTTGAACTACTGATCGTTTTCGGTACCCAAGTGCTAATGGCTCCAAAAGCTGCGTGTACTGCCTGCTAAGGTACGATTATGCAAGTGAAAATTATGGAGTAAGCCAATCTGTTAATTGGAAAGGGAAATAGAGCCAATCTCGCACTATACCTAACCGAATCGTAGAGCATTAGAGTTGAAAAAGTAATAATAGTAACTACTAAAACAAAAAAATATGAAGACCATGACGTGTAAACAATTAGGGGGTGCATGTGACGTTGAGTTTCATTCGGACACTTTTGGGGAAATGGCAGCGCAAAGTAAAAAACATGGAATGGAAATGTTTCAATCCGGTGACAAAGAACACCTGAAAGCAATGAGCAAAATGCAGGAACTCATGCAGTTGCCTGATGCCATGACCCAGTGGTTTGAAAATAAAAGAAAGGAATTTGATGCTTTGCCAGAGAAGAACTGACGACCAAAAAGTTAAAACTTATTTGACGGGCTAATATGCGTGGTGGCTTGACTTCGACTTGCTTAGATACTTTAAATAACTTGGACCCATTGTAGTTTAGAATCATCCTTTTGTTTGTCAGCTACAAGAACACGAATCCCTAATAAAGTATCCTAAGGGTAAAATGAAATATTAGCCTAGAGTAACAAGAAATTTCCAATTAAAAAGGAACCCGTTTTACTGAGGGTAGAATATTGGGTGCCTTAGAACTCTGTAATGACAAAGTGAAAAGCCTTGTGAATTCATTATTTTGTACCGATTAGTGGAAGTGAAAATATCGAGAAATAAAAATGAAGAAAACATATAGAAAAGGTGCCATTGGAGCTTTAACGGACGAATATGAAAAAGCACTGGAGGAATTAAAAGCACTATTGCTTCAAATTTCTGAGGATAAATTCATAAAGAGATGTAACCCGGAAGCGGATACAGATTTTCAATCCGTTAAAAATGTAGTGTTACACATCATTCGTTCGGGGTATGTTTATGCAAACCATATTAGAATAAGATTTGGAAATACCTATGTAGTTCCAGAGATAGAAATTTCAAAAACGAATCAAGGGATATTTGAATTGGATCAAATGTTGACATATACGGTGGCCACTTTTGAAGACAAATGGCTTTTAACAGATGAGGAGTTGTTGAATACCCTAATTAAAACTTCATGGACTACATACGATTTAGAAGCTCTTATTGAACACGCAATAGTCCATGTTTTGAGGCACCGACTTCAAATTGAAAAAATGATTGTCACGTACGAAATTTCATGAAAAATAACTTAACAGTAAAACCGCTACCTCAAGAACGGAATATTCTAGCCAGGTATGTATTCAAATGGTCATCGAAAAGAGGGGAGTTGGACGAAATTGCTCGTGGAGCTAACGCATTTTTCATTCTGTAAAAGACAAATCTTGGAAATGGGAAATCATAGTAGTGAACAAAACTTAACCGAAAAAGCACATTTCATGATAGCCATTCCATATATTTGAATGGTAGCAGTAAACCAGTAAATGAAACAAATAAGAGTCAAAAACACTTCAGATCAAGTTTTTAATAAAGCGTGGAATCTCTATGAGCAAGCCTTTCCTTTGGAAGAACGAAGATCAATTGATGCCCAGTGTCGGGTGATGAAGAATCCAAATTATCATTTTGACATCCTGAGGGATGAAGAACAATGGATCGGGTTTCTTCTATGGTGGGATTTGGAATCGCTTAGGTACATTGATCATTTTGCAACGGATGCCCAACTACGAAATAAGGGATTTGGAAAGTTGATTCTTGAAAAGTTTATGGCGAGCAATGACAAACCCATTTTACTGGAAGTGGAACTGCCAACATCCCATATAAATAAACGTAGAATAAAATTTTACGAGAGAATCGGGTTTAAACAGAATCTCCATCCGTATGAAGTGCCGGCTCCAAGTGTTGGCCATGCACCCTTACCTTTTCTACTGATGTCGTACCCAGATACTCTTTCGGCATTGGAAGTAGAACAGTTTGTTAAAATAAATCATCCTATTATTTTCAAAGACTAATCACACCTGGAGGAATTCAGAAAACAGATGGTAAGCATGGAATAGACAAATGCCATTTCTAAACAAAAGCTTAGCCTGGTGGATAATAACCCATAGATCACAAAGAACGGGCTATGGCCAAAATGAAATATTGGAGTAGAGGGGGGGGGGGAATTAATCTTTGATTTTTTACCTAACAGATTATGTGGTAATTTAGAATTCTTTAATCAAAACCTGTAAAGCATTTCAAATCACGCTTTTAATTAAGGGGGTGATGTGCGTTAGATTTAATTAATACACGATAATATGAAAAACACAACGCTTACATGGACCATTTTACTTTTATCGTGCTCCCTCGTATTTGGCCAAGATTATGACAAAATATCTGCTTTTGGAATGTATCACAAAGACTTGGCATTGGTTCAAAACGATGGCTATTTTGGCTTCATTGATACGGATGGAAAGGAAGTTGTAGAACCGCAGTATGAAGAAATATCTGCTTTTGGAACGTATCAATCCGATTGGGCATTGGTACAAAACAAGGGTCTTTATGGTTTCATTGATACGGATGGAAAGGAAGTGGTAGCTCCACAGTACGAAGAGATTTCTGCTTTTGGAACGTATCAATCCGATTGGGCATTGGTGCAAAATAATGGTCTTTTTGGTTTTATTGATAGCGATGGAAAGGAAGTGGTAGCTCCACAGTACGAAGAGATATTTGCTTTTGGAACGTATCATCCAGACTGGGCGTTAGTGCAACAAAACGGATTTTATGGCTTCATTGATAGGGATGGTGTAGTCGTTGTTCCAGTAAAGAATAGTGAAATTCCTGAAGTAAAGTAAAAAAACATAGAACCCATTAGGGTTAACAAAGGTTAAACATCCTATGCGGACTGGAGTTGAATTTTTTTGCCATGATTAAGTTAGTGATTTTAATTCTCGGTTTAACTTTTACATCCTGTTCGACCGCTAAAGTAAATAGTTCCGTTTATTCCGTTGGGAAAGAGTATTTCTATAGGGTGGAAAAATTGGACTCCGCCAATAGGGTTCAATATTTTGATACCTTAGTTATGAGGATTGAATCCTCTGGTTTCCTTCGTTTATTCCATCAAAAAAAAGCCTTTTGGTATTCGATAAGTTCCGCCAATAAAAATGAAAATTGGAGAGGTATTACCGATGATGGAGAATCCTTGGAAATCCAAGTACCCATACATTTAATTGAATTGAGCAAACTGACCATTGCTCCTTATCCGAAGATAATGATTCCTCCAAAAGAAGGCTATAAAATTTCGTCTACCCATAGCTTTATTAATGGTTACGGAGATCAAACAGGGAAAACCATTCAACAAGAAATTAGTATTGGTCAGAAAGAAAACTGTTCTGTCTTAGGTGAAAAAAAAGAATGTTGGCGAATAGAAGGGCAAAACACATCCCTTATACAAAAGGAGGGTGTATACAAAATGACTGCTTTATTTGAAAATTCAACAGGTTTTGTAGAATGGAAATATACGTATCCAAATGCAAGCACGGTAATCTTTAAATTAGTAGAGATTAAATAAAATGGAACAGCTACCTAATACCTACGTAATCCATGGACCGTATTCCGATACCTCGGCATGCTGCAACCGAATTTCGTAAACTTGGGTAATCAAAGTATTATCGTGTGAGAAACTAATCTTATCTATTCAAAGTGGGGTTCAGGATTTATTTGTTTTTGTAGGTAAACACTATTCAAACCCGCACTGATTGCCGAACTAGAGATTTTATGTCTTGGATTAGGAATTGGTGTGGATAGAAGTCCTTTGAAACCTTTAAAATAGTAGTTTCGCTGCTTTTAAGAATCGGTCTATTCCAAAGCAAGCTGTTCACTCATTACCAATAAAATGATGCATCCATTAAGAAAACATATTGAAGAAATTATAAGCCTTACGGATGCGGAATTTGATTTTGTATTAAGTCATTTTAGATCCGTCAAAAAGCGTAAACATCAATACATTGTTCAAGAAGGTGAAATTGTAACCAAGGAATATTGGATCATTAAAGGGTGTTTGAAAAGTTATTTCATGGATGTGAATGGCAAAGAACATATTCTTCAATTTGGAATGGAAAATTGGTGGATTACCGATTATGAATCCTTTGTCATGCAAACCGAATCCAAAACATTTATTGATTGTATAGAGGATAGTGAACTGTTATATATCACATTTGAAGATAGAGACAAATTGACTGCTGAAATGCATAAAATGGAACGTTTTTGGGCAAAAAAGAGTAAAATGGGTCGTATTGCGCAACAAAACAGGGTGTTATCCTTATTAAAGAATTCCACCAAAGAACGATACAATTTGTTGCTTTGCCAATACCCAAAACTGTTTCAACGGGTTCCTAAAAAAATGATTGCGGCTTACTTAGGGGTTTCTAGAGAAACGTTGAGTCGGTTAAATACGTAAACCTTTGCCTCCTTATTATTCCAAAATGTGACCTACCTCACTTCAAAGAAGTGATAACCCTCCTTTCCAAAATTGTAGTTCCGCTTCAACTTTGCATGACAATTAATTTAATAATTAAGTTATGCCATACATTAACATTAGAGTTACGGACGAAGAAGTAACACAGGATCAAAAACGTCAATTAATAGAAGGAGCTACACAGCTCGTGGTAGACATCCTTCACAAAAACCCACAAACAACGCATGTCGTTATTGATGAAATTCCGACAGGCAATTGGGGCGTAAATGGGAAGCAATATTTAGGAAAACAAACGGACTAAGATGGAAAATAAAACAGTAATTATTACAGGGGCATCCATGGGCCTTGGAAAAGAAATGGCGAAGTTATTTATTCAAAAAAACAGCCAAGTGGTAATGAATTCTTCGAATGAAGAAAACTTAAGGAAGGCATATATAGAATTGGGTTCTCCTAAAAATGCCGTGTATTTAGCGGGCGATATAAGTAAACCAGAAACCGGTCAACGGTTGGTGGAATTGGCTCTCCAAAAATTCAATTCGGTAGATGTGTTAATTAACAACGCAGGTTTATTTGCTCCCAAGCCTTTTTTGGAAGTAAAAGAAAGTGATTTGGATCTGTATTGGAAGGTCAATCTTAAAGGAACCTATTTTGCATCCCAGGCCGTAATTCCTCAAATGCTAAAACAGAAAGCAGGATCCATTATTAATATGGGAACGGTGTTGGTAGACCATGCCATTGGTGGGTTTCCGGCTACAGCTCCCTTAACCAGTAAAGGGGCAATTCATGCACTAACGCGACAATTAGCGGCCGAATTTGGTAAGGATAACATTAAAATTAACACCATTGCTCCAGGAATTATTAGAAGTCCGTTGCAAGGTAAAATTGGAATTGAAGATGCCGATAGTTTGGCAGGCTTACATGTATTAAACCGGATTGGGGAAGCTCACGAAATTGCGGAAGCTGCTTATTATTTAGCTACTTCAAATTTTGTAACCGGTGAAACCCTAAATGTAGCAGGTGGGCATTCTATTGGACATGCCATTTAATTTTTAACTAAAAAACACATAAAAAATGAACACATTACATAAATATTTATTGATCGGATTAGTGACTCTTTTGTCGAATGTAGGATTTGCACAAAAAGAAAAGAAAATTAAAGTTTTATTTGTGGTAACCTCTCACGATCAATTAGGGGATACTGGCAAGAAAACGGGTTTGTGGATCGAAGAATTCGCCACACCATACTACTATCTTACAGACCTGGGAATCCGGGTGGATATTGTATCTCCCAAAGGAGGATTGCCTCCCATTGATCCGAAAAGTACCGCTCCTGATTTTCAAACCGAGGCATCAAAACGCTATTTCAAGGATGAAAAAACACAAAAAAAGTTTAGTCATACCCGAAAATTGGCCCATGTAAATCAGTCCGATTACGATGCCGTATTTTATCCAGGAGGCCACGGTCCATTATGGGATTTGGCGGAAAACAAACATTCCATTCAATTAATTGAATCGTTCTATGCCCATAATAAACCCATTGCTTTTGTGTGTCATGCACCCGCAGCTCTTAAAAATGTAAAAGCAGCCAATGGGCAAGCTTTGGTCAAAGGAAAAAACGTGACCGGATTTACAAATGGAGAAGAAGCGGCTGTTGGATTAACGCAAATTGTTCCGTTTTTAATAGAAAACATGTTGAGCGAACGGGGTGCTATTTATCAAAAAGGCGCAGACTGGTCCAGTTTTGCCATTACAGATGGATGGTTGATTACCGGGCAAAATCCGCAGTCGTCTGCTTTGGTAGCCAAACAATTGTTGAATCTAATTAAAAGTAAATAAGAATGAGCGTTACCTATTCAAAAGAGATTGAAACCGTTGTTTCCGAATACTTTAATGGGATTTATTCTGGAAATAGTGAGCAGTTAGAGTCGGTATTTTATCCAGAAGCGCTATTGTTTGGAGATATCATGGGGAGCCCATATTTTAAAACCGCTAAGCAATACATCGAAGGAGTACGGAATAGAAAAAGTCCGAAAGAGCTAGTAGAACTTTTCAAGATGGAAATCCTTTCCCTAGAAATAATTGGGAATAATGCGATGGTAAAAGCGCAATTACCCATGTTAGGCTATAATTACATCGATTTGTTGTCCTTGTCTAAAATTAATGGGGACTGGAAAATTGTCAATAAATTATTCACCCATGTAGATTAACAGATTCATCATAGCTAAGAGGACTAGTGGTTGGGTTTATGCCGATAAGAATGGCTATCAATTACATTAATGCATAATGAAAGGAGAGGTTTACCTCTCCTTTTTTTTGATCCGAATACCCATGGAATGATATACGGGACTCCTTTTGAAGAATTGCTATTTGGATATATGAATAAGGTGTTTCGGGATCCGATAGTATATATTATCGGATAGAAGAAGATATCGTTGAAATAATGACCCTCATTGGTCCTCCAGACCTCAAGGAATTCTCTAGTAATCTGGACTAAATAGGTGGATCCTCAAACCCATAGTCCATAATCCCTTATCTCAAATCCATAGTCAATAATCCTTTATTCATAGTCTATAATCCATAGTCCATTTTACATAGTCTATAATCCAGAGTCCATTATCCATAGTCTTTTATCCATTATCCATAGTCCAGATTTCTTAGTAATTGGGAATCCTAATAAGAAACGAAATGTTGTTTGTTCATGTGGTGAAGGAGTAGGGCAGTTGCTTACCTTTGTCCGCTCTCAAAATAGTTGATTTTTTTTTGTGATTTACGTGGTATCGTCTTTCGAAGACAAACTAAACACCACTTCAAGTGGTGGGTCATGGAAAGAAATAAACGGTAAAAAATCGATTGAAAATTGAAATTATCAGGGATATACATCTTTAGTTTATAATAAACAGCATGAAAAAAAACAACGAAAAACCATCCAAAGAAGCGAAAGCATTATCTCTTTTTTTAATGGCTTTTAAAGCCACTAGTCCAATTCACAAAGAGCAATCTAAGCGTATTAGTAGGTTATGGGGGTTGGTACAAACCGATGAACTAAGCAAGAATGAGTATATGGAAAAGGTGGAAAGTATGTTAACATTAAATGGAGGATACGCACAGGTAGTTGAAAAAACAGTTCGGTTTTACCTGGAGAAAACAGGCGAATGGAAACTAGAAGGGGAGGATACTTATTGCCAAGATGCGAGACAAGTTGCAGATAGGATATTGAGTAAGTAATCGGTATTTTGGAATAGCTAATTCGTGTTAAGAAAACTCCTTGTAAACGAGTGGGTTACTGGTTTTTTTATTGGGTTTGTACAAAAGTGTCGTAAACTTGGGCAACCCATCGTACCCATATTCGTTTGAAACAGTAATTACTTCATTAAAAAAGGTTGCTGTTTGTAATCCCATGAATTTGTATGAAAAAGACACGATATTCCGCTAAACTACTTCTTGTTATTACGTTTCTATTTATGACGGGAACGAACCTGAGTGCGCAAAGTAGCCATAGAGTTCTATTTCTAGGAAATAGTTATACTGGGGTAAATAATTTACCCCAAATCATCAGTGATATCGCACTCTCTGTTGGAGATACCTTGAATTATGAAAGTAATACCCCTGGAGGATATCAGCTAATAGATCATAGCCTCTCACCTCCTAGTCAAAGTAAGATCGCTATTGGAGGATGGGATTACATTGTTTTGCAAGGACAAAGTCAAGAACCCATCACGAATCACAATGTTTTTGCAAATGGGTACAGTAATTTGTTTCAACTCATCCGGCAATCAAACCCATGTGCGACCATTATGCCATATATGACTTGGGGCAGAAAAAATGGCGATTTAAACAATTGTCCTTCCTTCCCGGTAATGTGTACCTATGAAGGGATGGATTCTACTTTAAGAGATCGGTATTTGGACTTCACTAAATATGTAAATGGAGAAGTTTCTCCGGTATCAGTGGTTTGGCGTTACCTCAGAGAAAATCATTCGACTATTGAACTGTATCAGTCAGACCAAAGTCATCCATCCACAGCTGGGTCTTATGCCGCTGCCTGTTGTTTTTATGCCTCCATATTCAAAAAAGACCCGTCCCTCATTTCCTACGATTTTGGTTTAAATGCCACCGAGGCCGCTATCATTAGAAATGCCGCCAAAACGATCGTTTACGACCAACTAAATACGTGGGATTATAAGAAACTCCCCATTGCTGATTTTCGCTATTCCACAGGAGCGGGTGTAAATAAAGTTTACTTTAATGGGATAAATATGCAAAATGTTCGACAAAGTTATTTTTGGGATTTTGGAGATAATACCACTTCCAACGCACAATCGCCCAGCCATTCCTATTTGGCAAATGGAACCTATACCGTAGGTCTAACAACCACAACTTGTAACCTGCAAGGAACGTATACCCATTTTAAGGATACCGTTTTACAGTTTTGTAACCATACCCCAACCATAACAACCGCTAATCCTTGGTTATGCAAGGAAGATACCCTTTGGACCGAACCCGCAGATTCGTATCAATGGGTAGTCAGTGGTTCCGTATTACCAGAAACCAACCGCTATTTGGTCAATTACACGCAATATAATATTTCGGGATTTGCCGTGATTTCCACCCTTAATGGGTGTTCCGAATTATCAGAAATGTTTTCAAAAAGCCATCACTGGTCTGGTTATTACTTTGATGCATTAGGAAACCCTTGCGAAGGAGATACCGTTAAATTTGCCGTATTACATACCAGTGGTTTTCTCTCGGGATCTGAAATAATTCAATGGTATAAGAATGATACCTTGTTAATAAATATGTCCAATGAAGATACCTTATTAGTCACGAGTACAGGAAAGTATGAATGTAAGCTTATTGATCCAATTAGTAATTGCCCCTTGGATACGAATTCATATGCGATTGAATATGATTGTGGAGGTACCGTTGGAATAGTCAATAGGAATACCGACCTTCAAACTATTAATTGGCGTGTTTTTCCAAATCCTGTATCAGAAACCCTAACGATTGAAATGGCGGATTGGCAGACCTCAGAAAAGGTACAGATATATAATTCTACCGGGCAATTAATAAAGACCTTAACCGTGGTCTCATCCGCAAGTATGGATGTTTCCGATTTACCTATTGGGCTTTATTTTATTCGATTAGAAAACCATAAGCAGTCCGCAATAAAATTTATTAAACGGTAAATAAATAACTGTTAATTTCTGAATGTTAGCTGTTCACCTTTAATTTTAACAGCTAAGGCTAAGGCTAAGGCTAAGGCTAAAGCCAAGACTAAAAAAAAGACGAAGACTAAGACCAAATCCAGATTCATTGTCAAAGTCATAGTCATAGTCATCGTCATAGTCAGTGTCATAGTCATCGTCATAGTCATAGTCAGTGTCAGAGATTTGCTTTACCGGCTGCTATTGGAGTTTTGGCTGCGGTGGGGGAGAGCAGACCTGTTATTGCCGTTGCTGGCGATGGGGGTATTTGTCAGTATTTAGCGGAGTTTACGACTTTGGTGAAATATCAAATGCCCATTAAAGTCATTGTGTTGAATAACAATGAACTAGGTAAAATATCCAAAGAGCAACGTGCAGGTGGTTGGGATAAATGGGCGACCGATTTGGTAAATCAAGATTTTGCAGCCTACGCCACTAGTTGTGGTGGCTTGGGATTAAAAGTGACCACAAAAGAAGGATTAGAAGAGGCGTTTATACAGCTTTTTAACATCCAGGGCCGACTCTTTTAGAGATCCAAGCAGATGTGAAATTGATTTAAATCGGTGCTATTTCTATTACTAAATCCAGCTATAAAGCCAAAAACTGAATATAATAGACCGGTAATTTACGTGTGTCAAAAAGGGAGTTAACCCATGGAATGCGAATAAAACCAACGACTATAGGAATGTAAATTTAAAATTTGTAATACGTTGTAATCCACAAGTTTTCCCAGTAGTCACCAAATGAGATCTTTTTGGGGTGGCCATGGAACTCGTTTTATTTGTTTTATTGAAATGGGGAAAATAACAAAGAGGGAAACATTCCAGAATAGGGGAGTCTGGAAGGAGGAAATAAATATTTAGCTCAAATGCTATCGTTTACAAGCAACGAATAAAAATTTATCCGTTGCTTGTTCGAAAGTGATTATGCGATTTCTTGAAGTTCTTCTTTTACTTTTAGTAAGTCAGGAGTCTTCGCTGCAAATTCTTCCAGTACTTGAAAGAAATTTAAAATGTCTAATTTCTCATTATTTGCATTAATGGTAACCAAGCGAATAAAGGTCTCTTCTTTAAAGGCTCCAAATCCAACCACCGTAATTTGGCTTTCATACAGGGCGGTACAAAGAGCTGCTGGATCAATGTTTTTATAGTTAAAACAGATAGAGATTGAATCATCGTAACTATATAAGGTATAATCCGAATGCTGACTCACGTATTCACGGGCCACATCTGCCAATTCAAATTGTTGATCTACAATTTGTTTCAATCCCTGGGTTCCCACCGATTTCCAAAGCGTCCAAAATTTCAAGGCATCATTCCTTCTTCCACATTGGAACGAAGTTTTACCTAGATTAAAGTCGTCACCATCTGTTTGATACAGATATTCCGCTTCATTATTAAACGAATTATGTAAATGCTTTTTATCCTTGACCAAAATGATAGAACAAGTCATTGGGGTCCCCAACATTTTATGTGCGTTGTAGCTGAATGAATCTGATCTTTCAATCCCATCCACCAAGTGCTTATAGGTATCACTAAAAATCACACTTCCAGAATAGGCACCATCTACATGAAGCCAAATCCCATATTTCTCGGTAATATCCGCTAAGGCATGAATAGGATCAAAAGCTCCCAAAACCGTGGTACCTGCTGTACAATTTAAATAGGTAGGAATACATCCATCATTTAGATCCTGAATAATTTGCTCTTCCAATTTTGCAGGAATCATTTTTCCTTGCGAATCGGCTGCAATGTATCGAATATTGTTTCTTCCAATTCCCGCAAAACTAGCATTCTTGGCATTCGAATAATGCGACTCTTCCGAAGTATACACCACCAATGGCTTAGTCATACCTTCCAATTTACATTTAGGATCTTTGGCATCCCGAGCCATGATCAAAGCCATGTAATTACTCATGGAACCACCGGTAGGGAAGGTTCCATTACTTTGAGATCCGTAACCAATTAATTGACAAGATTGTCGGATAATCTCTTGTTCAATCCCAACCTGAGGACCAGCTACCTTATAGGTATACATACTGTTATTGAGCATAACCGCAAGTAGATCACCTAAAACAGCTTTACTTTGTCTACCGCCAAAAAGTTGATTGAAAAATAAGTTAGTAGCCGTTTTGGGTGTCGAAACAAGTACATCTTTCAGTACCGTTTTAAATTCGTCATCCACCATTGGGGAGGCATTCAGCGAAAGGTCAATGGATTCGTATAGTTTATTGGAATCTATGCGATCCGCTACTGGATGCTTCTTTTCTTCATTTATTAAGATTTCAACGAGTTCATTAAATAGAACTAAATCACTACTAATATCAGACATTTAATTTTTTATTTTAAGTTCATCATCATTTCTGAAACGGTGCTATACACCAAATCCTTGCGCACAAATGTTTTTGTGTGTTCATCAAAACATTGGCAGTTACGTATGGGTTTAGCATACAAATGAAGGGACATACTTTTTTTATTGGAAAGGTTTTCTAAACGATGACACCCCATAAAATCAATCATATAGGAGATATCACCCGTTTTTGAGGTCGCTGATTTAACTAAATTGAGTTCACCAGTTTCATCCAGTTTATAAATGGTTTCCCGAAATTCACCCTCAATTATTTTTACCCAACATTCTTCACCTCCATGATCATGAATCGGTGTAAACTGTCCTTTCTCCCAACAAAGCAGGATCAATTCAAATTTGTCGTTTTCAACAATACAGTTTCTGGTATAGGAGTCCTGCGACCAGGAGCAAAAGGAGTCAAATGCACTACTCGGTAGGGTAATAGATCGTACTATGTCAGTATAACTTGTCCTCTCACCTTCAGATAAGGCGGTTACTAATTCGTTTACTGATTCTATTGTTTGCTGATTTTGTTCGTTCGAATTCAAAATGGTTTATTGCTTATTTCTGTTCATTACATGTACAAATCCAAGGTCATTCCCTAAATCCAACCAATATTTTAGACGTGTTTTGTCTAACATAATGGTACGGCAAATGTATTGCTTTTTATGTTTTCTGGAGTACTTTTAAGGAAGTTCTATGTAAAAACTACAATCTATTTCATTTTTTTTAAGCATTTTGTACTTTCTAATAATTCGGGTACACCCAAATTTATTAGTGTTTACGAATTTCAAATTAATTGACCGAATAGCACAAAATTTCATTTCTATGATGGACCAAGAATTTATAATTAAAATAGTTGTTCTCGCACTTTACGTGGGGGTCTTATTTCTCATTGGAATACTCGCCTCCCGAAAAGTAAAGGGGATGAGCGATTATTATGTGGGTGGAAAAAATATGGGTTTTTGGGCGGTGGCTTTTTCAGCCAGAGCTACAGGCGAATCTGGTTGGTTACTCATAGGACTCACAGGTATGGGAGCCATGGCAGGTTACTCTGGGTATTGGGTAGTAGTTGGAGAGCTCCTTGGAGTTATTGTTTCCTGGCAATTTATGGCTAAACGATTCAAAAAAAGATCAGACATTTATGGGGCTATTACTATTCCTGATTATCTCCAAAGTCACTTTAAATCCACCACACATACCCTTCGAATTATTGCCGCATCGGTCCTTGTTATTTTCATTGTGATTTATGTCGCATCTCAGATCGATGTAACAGGGGTCGCATTTCAGTCCATGCTCGGAATTGACTATAAAATAGGTGCCTTAATTGGTTTTTTTATCGTCCTATCCTATATCTTTTTTGGTGGCTTTGTTGCAGCTGTATGGTCCGATTTGTTTCAAGGATTACTCATGTTTTTTGGTTTGGTGCTTCTACCTATCGTGGTTTGGTTTTCGATGGATCACGGAACAGGAGTTACTGATGGTTTGAATGCCATAGATCCTACCTTAACCCAGGTAATGGGCCGAAGTTCGGATCCGTGGATGAATTTGTTTACCATTTTAGGATTCTCTATGATTGGTCTTGGATTTCTAGGTTCACCCCAAGTGTATGTTCGGTTTATGTCTATTAGAGATGAAAGTGAAATTGACAAAGGAAAATGGGTAGCTGCTGCTTTTACATTGTTTACGGATGCTGCTGCGGTATCGATCGGAATTCTTGCACGGATATATTTTACAAAAGAAGGGCAAGACCCAGAAGCCATTTTAGGAAATAATGGAGAAGACGTACTCAGTATGATCACCGAAAGTTTCTTACCTACATTATTGGTAGCTGTCTTTATTGCCATTGTTTTATCGGCAATTATGTCCACCATTGATTCTCTGTTAATTTTAGCTTCCAGCGCCATCACACGCGATTTCTACCAAAAGATATTTCGACCAGAAATAAAGGATGAAGATCTGACTAAAATTTCTAGAATTGCCACCATCATTATGGCATTTACCGCTTTACTAATTGCTATGGTGATGGACT
>MAAC01009785.1_pt1 | contig 22526 bp, 24 predicted proteins | sample 1115981 | NCBI WGS metagenome assembly MAAC01 (sample SAMN04961126, study PRJNA320927) | seawater metagenome | isolation source: sample BD02T64 sea water enriched with oil for 64 days | place: USA:Gulf of Mexico | collected 2013-07-27
GTCGCCCAGGCGGTGAGCTTGCCGCAGAATTCGGTGAAGGTATCGATAGCGGAGTTAGGGGAAGTCATGAATAAACCGGTTGGGGTTGTTTGCAATTGTTGGCTCGCTTGATCAATGTCAGCGCTATATCAATGCTCACGGAATCTTGATATACCCGAGCAAGATTGGAGCTGTCACAAAGTTGTCACAGTTTATACATAGTCTTGTCACTTGCCCTCTCTAGGATGCACGTACTCGCCACATTATTGGTGGAAACGTCGCAGGAGACAAATATGAAAAAACTATCGACAACAACATCACGGTTTAAAGTGGCAGCCATCGGCTGCGGTATTGCCATAACTTTGGCGAGCACCCAGGCTGTTGCAGCTTCGCGAGATTATATCAGCATCGTTGGCTCATCAACGGTCTATCCTTTCGCGACGGTGGTGGCTGAGCGTTTCGGTAAAACGACACCGAATCCGACACCCAAAATTGAATCAACAGGTTCTGGCGGCGGTATGAAGCTGTTCTGTTCGGGTGTGGGCACCGCTTATCCCGATATTACCAATGCCTCGCGCCGTATGAAGCAGTCTGAATTTGAAAAATGCCAGAAAGCGGGTGTGACCGATATTGTAGAAGTACTGATTGGTTTTGATGGCATTGTTCTCGCCAATTCCGTTAAATCTCAGCAAATGAGCCTGACTCGCAAAGATATTTTCCTGGCACTGGCCAAACAGGTTCCGGCGCCAAAGAGCATGCAGGATCAGTTCACTACATCACAAACACTGATCGCCAACCCTTACAAGACCTGGAAAGATGTCAACCCGGCTCTGCCCAATGTGAAAATACTCGTGACGCATTTGCCGAGCTGGCTCTGGAAGGCGGCTGTAAGAAGATCAAGTGGATCAAGGCAATGAAAAAGCAGAACAAACAAGAGTACAAAGCGCTTTGCCACACCATTCGTGAAGACGGCCACTACGTTGAAGCGGGCGAAAATGACAACTTAATCGTACAAAAGCTGGACGCTAACCCCGACGCTCTCGGCGTATTTGGTTTTAGCTTCCTCGATCAAAATGCCGACAAGGTTCAGGGCTCATTGATTGAAGGTCAGGCACCTACTTTCGATACGATTGCCGATAAGTCTTACCCTATATCTCGTCCACTGTACTTCTACGTGAAGAAAGCACACGTTGGTGTGGTACCGGGCATTGAAGGTTACCTGTCAGAATTCACCAGTGAAAAAGCCTGGGGTGGCGAAGGTTACCTGGCTGAAAAAGGCATGATTCCACTGAGTGCTGATGTTAGAAAAGCGAATGGTGCTGATATTAAAGCGCTTAAGCCTATGTCTGGCGAAGGCTTGTAAATATTGTAGTAATAGACGAATAACCCTTTAGGATTATTCCGCCGCGGCCTGATTTTATCAGGCCGCTTTTTTCTGGAGTAGACTAAAGGGCACCGTTTTGTAGGGGACTGGCTTTTTAATATGCAAACTTCAAACCTGATCATTACGTTACTGGTAATGTCTGCCCTGGCCTATTATTTTGGCTACCAGCGTTCCCAGGGCTTTGCCCGCCAGCTTGGCGGTGTTCGCAACTTACATTCTTTGCCAACGTATTACGGTATGCGGGTCGCACTCTGGTGTGGTCTGCCCTCTGCATTATTACTCTTTATTTGCCTGGCATTTGAAGAGACCATTATTAGCAAAATGTTATTGTCAGGCATGCCTGCTGATATTCGGCCGAACTCTATCGCCGAATATAATTTATTGATGAATAAAATTGAAAACCTGGCGAGCGGTGCATTGTCAGTAGAAGGTGTGAAGCCTGCACTGTTGGATGCTGCAGCCGCACTGGGTTATTTACGTGATACCAGCCAGCGTTTACTAACAGGAATTGCCGTACTAACTGCTGGAGTTGGTGGACTTTGGGGCTGGTGGAAAATGTCAGCTCAGTTACGTGCTCGCCAGCAAGTTGAGAAAATTTTTAAAGGTTTTTTATTACTCTGTGCCAGCCTGGCAATTTTTACCACACTGGGCATTTTTCTGTCAGTCATCTTTGAATCGGTACGCTTTTTTCAGCAAGTGCCAATTTCAGAGTTTCTCTTTGGCCTTGAGTGGAGCCCGCAAACAGCCATACGGGTTGATCAAATAGGCGGCTCAGGCAGCTTCGGTGCCGTGCCTTTATTTCTTGGCACTATGTTGATTTCATTTATCGCCATGATGGTGGCAGTACCTGCGGGTTTAATGTCAGCGATTTATTTGGCGGAATATGCTGGCTCAAAAGTGCGTAGCTTTGTTAAACCGACGTTGGAAATACTCGCCGGTGTACCAACAGTGGTTTACGGTTATTTTGCCGCTTTAACTGTTGCCCCGTTGATTCGAGAAACCGGCACTGATCTGGGTTTGTCAGTAACGTCTGAAAGCGCGCTGGCAGCCGGTTTGGTAATGGGCATTATGATTATTCCCTTTATTTCATCGCTGGCCGATGACGTTATCAATGCTGTGCCACAAACTATGCGCGACGGCTCGCTAGCTCTCGGTGCAACGCATTCCGAGACTATTAAACAAGTCATTATTCCTGCAGCGCTACCGGGCATTGTCGGTGGTGTGTTGCTAGCCGTATCACGAGCGATTGGTGAAACAATGATTGTGGTAATGGCGGCGGGCCTTGCGGCCAACCTCACCGTCAATCCCCTCGAGACAGTGACGACCGTAACGGTACAAATCGTTACCTTGCTGGTTGGCGATCAGGAGTTTGACAGCGCTAAAACATTATCTGCTTTTGCACTAGGTTTAATGTTATTCCTGGTAACACTGGGATTAAATTTTATTGCTTTGCGTGTTGTGAAAAAATATCGAGAACAGTATGAGTAAGTCATCAAAAGGCACAACTGAACTGATTCGAAAAACCCTCGCCAAGCGCTATCGCGCCGAAAAACGTTTTCGCCTCTATGGTGTGATTGCAATTCTCTTCGGGGTGTCCTGTGTTGCGACATTATTTGTCGACATTGTTGGTAAGGGCCACGGCGCTTTTCGGCAAACCTATATTCAACTACATGTAAATTATGATGCCGACATTCTTGGCGTCAGTGATATTAATGATAGCCAACAAGTCGCATTGGCTAATTTTAGCGGCCTGGTTAAAAAAAGCCTGCGGACAACATTTACAGATGTCTCCGGGCGTAGAGAAAAGCGCGAGCTTTATAAGCTTGTAAGTAACAGCGCAGAATATGAATTGGCTGACCGTTTGAAAGCCAACCATAATTTGTTGGGGCAGTCTGAAAAATTATGGGTTCTGGCCGACGACGATATTGATACCTATTTTAAAAGCCTCAATAGTTCAGATGGCGCCTTTACTGGCCGTACCAGTGAAAAACAACAGCAATGGATACAGTCGCTGATGGATGAGGGAAAAATAGAACTACGCTTTAATAGCAAATTTTTTAAAACGGGTGATTCCCGTGAGCCAGAGCAGGCGGGTATTGGCGGTGCGATTGTTGGCTCACTATTTACGCTATTTATCACTTTAGCTCTTGCCTTTCCTATTGGCGTTGCAGCAGCCGTTTATCTCGAAGAATTTGCGCCAAAGAATCGTTGGACGGATTTTATTGAAGTGAATATTAATAATCTGGCAGCCGTACCTTCTATTATTTTTGGCCTATTAGGTCTGGCAATTTTTATTAATTTCTTCCATGTGCCTCGGTCTGTGCCGATTATTGGTGGCCTGGTGCTTGCGGTAATGACCTTGCCGACGATTATTATTTCCAGTCGCGCTGCGATTAAATCGGTGCCGCCATCAATTCGTGAAGCCGGTATCGCCATTGGTGCATCGCCGGTGCAGGTGGTGCTTCACCATGTCTTACCCCTGGCCTTACCCGGCATGTTAACCGGGACTATTATTGGTATGGCCCAGGCCCTGGGTGAAACCGCGCCACTGCTAATGATTGGCATGGTGGCCTTTATTGTCGATGTGCCCGGTGGTTTTACCGACCCCGCCACCGTATTACCGGTACAAATATTTCTTTGGGCCGATAGCCCCGAAAGGGCTTTTGTTGAAAAAACATCGGCAGCTATTATGGTGCTCTTGGCCTTTTTAATTACTATGAATACGGTCGCAGTCGTTTTGCGTAAGCGTCTGGAAAGGCGTTGGTAGTGAACTTGCAGTACAGTGGTTTTTAATCTAGAAAATTATTGCTGAAATATGAGCGTTCAAATATGAGTGTTGCAACGATGAATCTTAGGGCTGGCGAGTCTAGAAAAAATGACCTTGATATTTCACCTGAGGAGAGTGTTGTAGAAGACACGGTGGGCACTCCCTTTGTCGATGATCCGAAAATACGCGCCCGCAATGGCAATGTTTTCTATGGTGATAAACAGGCCATTTTTAATATTAATCTTGATATTGGTAAGCACGAAGTCATCGCTATGATCGGCCCCTCGGGCTGTGGTAAGTCGACCTTTTTGCGCACCATCAATCGTATGAACGATACGGTCGATGGCTGTCGAGTGGAGGGTGAATTTGTGCTCGAAGAGGACAATATCTATGCTTCAAAAATGGATGTGGTCGAACTGCGTGCACGAGTGGGCATGGTATTTCAAAAACCCAATCCCTTCCCGAAAAGTATTTTTGATAATGTTGCTTACGGGCCAAAAATTCACGGCCTTGCGGGCAGCCGTGTTGAGCTGGATGACATTGTCGAAAAAAGTTTAAAGCGCGCGGGTTTGTGGGCCGAGGTAAAGGATCGTTTGCAGCAACCCGGCACGGGTTTGTCGGGTGGTCAGCAACAGCGCTTATGTATTGCCCGCGCCATTGCCATTAGTCCCGAAGTGATTTTAATGGACGAACCCTGTTCGGCCCTCGATCCCATTGCCACGGCGCGAATTGAAGAGCTAATTGCCGAGTTGGCGGAAAATTATACGATTGTTATTGTTACCCATTCGATGCAGCAGGCGGCGCGGGTCTCCCAGCGCACGGCTTATTTCCACCTGGGTAAACTGGTTGAGGTGAATGAGACCGAGAAGGTGTTTACCACCCCGGAGCACAAATTGACGGAAGCCTATATCACCGGGCGTTTTGGTTAATCATTAGCCTCTGTAAAGGCATCGATAGTTAAGGAGAGGGTTATGGATAAATTAAAGCTCGATCAGCATATTTCCCAGAAGTTTAATGAAGACCTCGAAAACATTAAAAGCCAAATGCTCGAAATGGGCGGCCTGGTGGAAAAGCAATTGGCCGAGGCTATTAAAGCCCTGGAAAATGCCGACAGTTATATTGCCGAGCGGGTGCTGAAGGTAGAAGATCAAATCGATGAGATGGAAGTTACCATCGATGAAAACTGCGTCACCCTGATTGCCCGCCGCCAACCGGCTGCGACGGATTTACGTCTGGTGATGGTGGTAACACGCTGTATCCGCGATCTCGAGCGCATCGGTGATGAAGCCCAGAAAATTGCCAAAATGGCCATTAAGCTGGCTGTCGATGGCGCCTCCCCCCGGGGTTATACCGAGGTGCGCCATATCTCCAATGGGGTGCGCAGTATGCTCAACGATGCCCTCAATGCCTTTATGCGTTTTGATACGGCGGCAGCCATTGCTACGATGAAAAGGGATGAGCAAATTGATGCCGATTATAAGTCGGCACTGCGCGAGCTGATGACCTATATGATGGAAGACCCGCGCAGTATTACCCGCGTTATGAATGTGCTGTGGGTGCTGCGCGCCCTGGAGAGAATTGGCGATCACGCCAAGAATATCTGTGAGCACGTGATTTACCTGGTGGAGGGTAAAGACGTGCGCCACGGACACCTGGGGGATATTGAGGACAGCTTTAGTCAGTAGATGGCAGGCCGGGTGTTTGGAAAGTCAAGTTTTTCTGGGGTTTACTTGGGCCCCTACATTGCCAACATCATCGCCGTTATTTTAAAAATCTGAGTTTACAGCGGCTATACTTCGTCACAGCGGGCATCTTTGTGTAATGGATAGAGCCGATGACTCACAAATTCCAAATTAATATCGACAACAATACTCTAATAGAAGAGTTTATTGGTGATATTGATTTAGATGCGTTAAATCAATCAGGCATCAATATTCTTGACGATGAAAAATTCAAACAGGGTTTGAATTTTATTACTGACCTACGTCAGGCGAATTTAAAACTCGGTCACGCTGACTTACTACAAACAATATATCAAATGCCGGATCTGGGGATAAATAAACATGCGCTGATTACGGAATCAGAACTTCAGTACGGACTATCAAGAGAGTTTATAGCGCTGTCTGATATCCTGGCCGAGCACGCAGAGGTCTGTATTTTTTCAGATTTTAATACAGGGCTGAAGTGGTTGAGTTCATAGGCTATCTTGCGGGCTTTATTGCCATGTGGACATTTCTGCCTCAGGTTGCCCGTACACTGAAAACCAGAAAGTCGGATGACATCTCTCTGTGGATGTTAGCACTGACATTGATATCCAATATTTTGTACGAGATTTACGCCATCTATTTAGGCCTGATACCCGTCATCGTGATGATGGGCTTGATGAGCCTTGTCGTTCTGGTACAAATATTCCTGACCCTTAAATATCGGACACATTAAGTTTTAATACGTGTCCATCAATGCGGCCCGTATTGACGGGCGCGAGGATTTTTAGTTCAGAAGCCCCTGCCTTGCCGCTATTTTTTAGGGTCTGTATTCTCGTTATTAAGGCGTATTAAACTTTTTTCCCCGTTCCTATTTTGGACAATGCACGGTGGCTTTGTCATAGTGAGCTATGAGTGAATTTACGCATTTTCCCCCACAGCTACTGTCATTTCTTGATGAGCTTACCGTCAATAATAATCGACCCTGGTTTGCTGAAAATAAACAGCGCTATGAAGAGGCCGTACTCTCACCGGCCCTGAGCTTTGTCGAGCACATGGGGGGCAAAATGGACAAGCTATCGCCCTACTTCGAGGCCATCCCCAAACGTAGTGGTGGCTCAATAATGCGGGTCTATCGCGATACCCGTTTCGGCAAGGATAAGACACCCTATAAAACCAATCTTGGTATTCAGTTTCGCCACCGTCGCGGCAAGGATATTCACGCCCCGGGCTACTACCTGCACGTACAGCGGGCCGAGGTGTTTCTCGGCGTCGGTTGCTGGCGGCCGGACTCGGCGGCACTGGCGAAGATTCGTCAGCGCATCGACGAAAAGCCAGAGGCCTGGCAGGCAATACTCAGCGGTCGCCCTTTTAAGCGGCAGTTTGCCTGGGGCGGGGATACACTACTGCGGCCGCCGCGAGGATATAGCGTCGACCACCCTTTAGTGAGCAGCCTTAAACGCAAAGATTTTATTGTCATGCAATCGCTGGATGACAGCGCTATTGAGGCCGAGGACTTTGCCAAACAGGTCTTAAAGTCCTTTCGCTCTGCTAAGCCCTTAATGCAGTTTTTATGTGAGGCGCTGGAGGTCGGTTTTTAGGCTGCCTTGGTGGCGAGCAAAAATGTCAAGAGATTGACCCAAAATGGGAAGTGTGGTCTCATTGCGCCCAGTTTATCGGGGCCATCGACAGCGCTGATTCCTTCTGTTGTCGGTCTGAGTCAACACCCTATAGCTAGCGTTCTAGCTGTTCACCCATAGACGTAACTTCTCTACCAGCTTGAGGAAAGAGCATGTCTGATAATTCACTCGATTTTAGAGATAAGGCCGCCATTGTCGGCATCGGTGAAACCGAATATACCCGCGGCGCACTGCGGCCCTCCTCCGAAATGATACTGGAGTCAACGCGCATCGCGATTGCCGATGCCGGTCTCAAGAACAGCGATATTGATGGCATTATTCTACCGCCGGTAATGATCACCGCCGAAGAAATTGCCGCCAATCTGGGCATTGAAGATCTGCGCTACAGCGCCTCTATTAACATGGGCGGTGCCAGTCCGGTGACGGCGCTGCAAACCGCCGCCATGGCCATCGCCGCCGGCGTTGCCAATAACATTGTGGTCACCGTTGGCTGGAATGGTTCCTCGGCGCTGCGACCCAAGCCCAATGCCAAGTTTCCCGAGCAGATCTCCATTCCCGCTCTGGAGCGCACCCTGCAGAATTACTACTTCCCCTACGGCAGTGCCTCACCCGTGCAGATGTACGCCTGGATCGCCATGCGCCATATGCAAACCTACGGCATTAGCCACGAAGCCATGGGCGCGGTTGCTCTGGCCTGTCGTCGTCATGCGCAGTTTAATGACAAGGCGACAACCCGGGGCCAGGAACTGGACATGGAGGGCTATTTAAACTCCCGCTGGATTTCCGAGCCCTTCCGCCTCTTCGATTGCTGTCTGGAAACCGACGGTGCCTGTACCGTCATCGTTAGTCGCGCCGATCAGGCCAAAGACCTGCGTCACAAGCCGGCCTATATTATGGCGGCGGCGGAAGGTCACCCCTATCCGGCCGATGACATTGCCAACCGTCCCGATATGTTCCACATCGGTCTGGCCAACTCGGCACCCAAGGCCTTTGCCATGGCCGGTTTGAAGCCGACGGATATGGATTTCATCCAGATTTACGATTGCTTCACCTATGTTGTGCTGCTGCAGTTAGAAGCTTTAGGCTTCTGTGAACAGGGTGCGGTGGGTGAATTTGTTAAAGACGGCACCCTCGAAATTGACGGCAAATTCCCCATGAATACCCACGGGGGTTTGCACTCTCAGGCCCACGTTTGGGGCCTCAACCACGTGGTCGAGGCGACTCGTCAACTGCGCGGTGACGGTGGCGAAGTACAAGTGAAGGATGCGGAACTCGGCCTGGTGACAGGTTGGGGTGACTTTGGTGATGGCAGCCTGGTGATATTGAGGAAATAAGACGATGACCGATACACAGTTTATTCCAAACCCGGCACCACGGCCGACCAACTATCTCGACGAGCAGTTTTGGGAGAATTGCGCCAATAAAATTCTCAGCTTCCAGTGCTGTCACGACTGCGAAACCTGGCGTCACATTCCCCGTTTTATGTGTGCCAAGTGTGGCTCCCCCAACTGGGGTTGGCGCGAATCTCACGGCCGCGGCACCATCTATACCTGGACGGTTTGCCACATGCCGATGTCCGCTCACTTTGAAAAAGACTTCCCCTATGCGGTATTGGTTGTCGATATGGAAGAGGGCGTGCGCATTACGGCGGGCCTTCGCGGTCTTGATTATCGCGAGTTGAAGATTGGCCTGCCGGTTGAAGTGGTTTTTGAGCCCCTTGAAGAGGGAGGCTTTCTGCCTTTCTTCCGTCCCAGGAAAGATGCTTAGTTAATTAGTACGTCCAGCAAGCAAAAGGCCGAGCTTAAACAGCTCGGCCTTTTTTGTGGCTTCTCTTTGTAGAACCTACTTTATAGCTATCTCCTCCAGGCCACTGCGATCGACCACGGGTGCACGCTGAGTGCCGGGTGACAGTTTCACCGAACCCGGCTCACGCTGGAAGGAGTCGGTGAGGCCAATGCTATCGGCGTACTCGCGCAGCACCGGCAAGACTTCTTTACCCAGTAGCTCAATACAGCGATTGCGATCTTGGTCGCTGCAAACACCCTGCACATTGAAGGCGGTAAGGGAGCCCGGGCGAATTACCCGCATGATGGTTTTCAGCTTGGGAATCACCTGCTCGGGCGTGCCGACGATAATTTGCAGATTCGCCTGGGCACGCTGATAGGAGGCGCGCAGTTTTTCCTTCACCACCTCCATGCTTTCATCGCCCCACTTGCTACTGCGCGAGGCATCGAGTTTTTCCTTGTTAACGCCCAGCCATGAGCTGCCGGGTGCGGCCTTGGACATGGCGCGAATGGCGCCCTTGGAGTTATAGCCGGGGGGCAGGGTGAACTCGGGTCGGCTAAAGCCATTTTGACCACCGCCGAAAGAAAAGCCACGGCCAATTTCCTGGGCTTTCTCCTCGGTATCGGCAACAAACAGGGGTACCAGGTAGCCAAAGTTTTCCGGCCCTGCCTGATAGCCCTCTTCGGCGGCAGTATCAGCGTAGAGATCCCACAGATCACAGGTGGCACCGAGTGCGGAACCCAGGCCAAGGTAGGGATAGCGTTTACGCGCCGCCCAGACCACGGTTTCGGGGGAGAGCACACCGGGAATCCACTGTTGGGGCATCTCCTGATAGGGCTTCACCCAGGGGTTAATATGGCGGTAGTGGAAGTGCTTGCCCTCGTAGCGCCAGGGGCCCTCTTTGGTCCAGCAATCGAGGATTAACTGATGGGCCTCGTTAAACATTTCGCGATTGTAGGCGGGGTTGGCGTTGTTAAAGAATTGCTCACTACCGGCACCGCGCACCCAGCCAGAGACCAGCCGGCCGCGGGAAATAGTATCGATGGTGGCCAGTTCTTCCGCCACCCGCAGTGGGTGTTTAATCACCGGCAGTGGGTTGCCAATCAGAATGATTTTCGCCGTTTCGGTGACGCGGGCGAGGATGGCGGCCTCGGTGGTAATGACACTGCCCATGCAGTAGGGGTTGCCGTGGTGCTCGTTGAGGGCCATACCGTCGAAACCGACTTCCTCGGCGTAGCAGTACTCATCAATAAACTGGTTGTAGTCGTCGGCACCCTTCTGCCGGTCGTAATACTTGTTCGACACGCCGAAAAAGGCTTTGTGTTTGAGGACAATATCTTCATCAATATGGCGATAGGGCCGCTCTGTGAAATAGGCAAACTTCATGTGTAGACCTCTGATAGACGATTATTAAATTATTAGACGTCTGGCAGTCATAGCAGGTGACGCTTAGTGAGCACCAGCATTAAGAGTTAGCTCTGTCATGCTACCCGAAAAAACGTCGTGTCTTAAGGGCCAAATAAGCCGCCATTAGGCTCTATCAATATCTTTAGGCAAGTCGCCCCGTGGATAGGTAATGGCTATCAAGGGTATTAGCCGTCTAATTGGCGTCAGCTTTTGCAGGTTGAGCGGCAATAACTATTGCACGATGGCGGTTCAGAGAGGCCTGGTTAGCTATGGAAGCAATACCGGTCCTGAGGGTTTTCTGGGTATTGGCGGGCAGATCTCCGACAGTGATTTGTAGCGTGGGGCCTGTAACAAAGCTGCTCGCCAATTCGGTAATTTGCACCACAACACCGGTGGCGGGGATATTGCTCTTGTTGTAGACGGAAAGGAGTAAATTGCCCTCGTCATCAAGCGTCAGTCGATTGAGAATATAGCGGTTGGGGGTCCGGCTAAACTCGAGTATGACCAGCTTGTCCCGTGCCTGTTGAGCGAATTTACCCTTGGCTTGGGCGGCTTCACGATAATAATCAATGGCGGCTCGCTCATCACCTTTGTCAATGGCGATATCGCCGAGGTAGTGGCTGGCCACCGGTGTCGGCAGCAAATGTTGACTCTTATAGAGATCCCGCCCCGCAAGCACCATACGCCCCTGCTTGAACAGCAGACTTCCTCGGGCTAAATAATGGCTGAAGTAATCAGGGTTTTTTGCGATAGCCGTGGAGTAGGCTTTCTCAGCATTAGCGGGCTTGTTAAGCATTGCCCAGGCGTGGCCGCGCAGCTCCCAGAACTGTCCTTCCCGGCTTTGACGTTTGACGGCACTATCGAGATAGCCCAGGGCTTCCTGTGGCTTTTTATCAGTCAGAGCCTGCATCGCTTTAGCCTGTGCCTGGTAGGCCGGCTGGTCTTTAAGCAGGCGCGCCATCTTTTCTTGGAAGACAGCCCGATTGGTCATCCCGCCAGCGGGGTAAGTCTTCACTTTCTTTCTGTTGGCGACAACACGGGCTTGTGATGGCGGATGACTGGCAAACAAACCCGTTAAAAAATCACTTTGGCGGCCCTTTGATAGTTCGACGAAGGTTTCCTGTAAGCGCACAGCGCCACGGGGGTCGTAGCCCGCCCGCACCATATATTCCATACCGTAGGCATCGGATTCCAGTTCGGCATCGCGGCCATAGCTGGCCATCCACGCCGTGCTGCCGAATTGCGCGGCCATGCCGCCGAGCTCGCCCAAGCCATTGCTCTGGGCAACGGCACCGAGAGCCTGTGCGCCGATATTGATGAAGGTCGCTCGCGTCGTTTGAGCGGCGCTGTGACGGGCCGCTGCGTGGACAATTTCGTGGGACAGTACGGCGGCGAGTTCCGACTCGTCCTGCAGGTGCAGTAACAGGCCACGGTTAATGGCAATTTTGCCACCCGGCAGTGCCCAGGCATTGGGCACCGAGTTGTTCAGCACCACAAATTCATAGGGTAGATTGGAACGGTCACTGACGGCGGCGAGCTTTTTGCCGACGCTGGCAACATAGCGCTGTAGTTCGGGGTCAATAATGTAAGGCCCGCCCTGGGCTTGCTGCGCGGGCAAATATTGCTGGCGGCCAATGGTGACTTCCTGCTCGGCGGTGACCAGTGAAATCTGGTGTTCGCCGGTGACCGGGTTCACCGCACAGCCGCTGCTTAGTAACAGGGCAACAGCCAGGCTAGTCAGTAATCGATTGCGACGCACACTCTATTCCTCTTCATAGGAGACAGCTTATAATGACATTATCGACTAAAAATAGTTTAAGGATACGGCAATGTTAATGGTGATTTCCCCAGCCAAAACACTGGATTTTGAAACACAGGCGACGACCAGTGAGCACACCACGCCAGACTTTCTCGACGACTCTGCTGAGCTTATCGAACAGTTGCGGGAGATGTCGCCCCACCAGGTTTCTGAGTTGATGAAAATCAGCGATAAGCTGGGTGACCTCAATTTTGATCGCTACCTGAGCTGGAATAAAAAGTTCACGCCAAAGAATGCCAAGCAAGCGTTGCTGGCTTTTAAGGGCGATGTGTATACCGGGCTCGATGCACAGTCGATGTCGGTGGCTGACTTGCAGTGGGCCCAGGATCATCTGCGTATGTTTGCTGCGGCCGCTCGATTTGATGCAGCCCTACCGGCTGGAAATGGGCACCAAACTGGCCAATGGTCGCGGCAAAGACCTCTACCAATTTTGGGACAGCAAAATTACCGATGCTCTGAATCAACACCAGGCCGATGAAAGCCTGCCGGTGCTGGTTAACCTGGCCTCCAATGAATACTTCAAATCGGTGCAGAGCAAGCAGCTCGCCGCCGAAATCATCACTCCGGTGTTTAAGGACTGGAAGGGCGACAAGTACAAAATCATCAGCTTCTACGCGAAAAAAGCGCGGGGTTTGATGGTCGCCTACATTGTTGGCAAGCGTCTCACCGACGTCGAGCAAATCAAGAATTTCGACAGCGAGGGTTATGTCTATAACCCTGCCATGTCTTCAGCGCGTGAGTGGGTGTTTACCCGCGAAGCGGCTGCCAGTTAAGCCCGTTGGTGGAGCCAGATAATGTTAGAAAAACCCTTTTCCCAGGCCTGCGAGAATAATCAGCAGGCCATCTTCGCCATTCTTGAAAGCGTGTTTGCGCAAGCGGAGCAAGTGCTAGAGATTGGCAGCGGCACCGGGCAGCACGCCAGCTACTTTGCGCCGCGCTTGCCGCAGCTGATTTGGCAGACCAGTGACCAGGCGGAATACCACCCGGGCATCAATGCCTGGCTAGACGATACATCGGCAGAGAATCTGCGCCGTCCCCTCGTGCTAAACGTCGATATGCCCCAGTGGCCAGTTGAGAAAGTGGATGCTGTTTTCACCGCTAACACCTGCCACATTATGGGCTGGGCCAGCGTCGAAAATATGTTCCGCCAACTCGCCGATGTACTCGCCGTCGATGGCACGTTAGCGATTTACGGCCCTTTTAATTATGACGGGCAGTTCACCTCACCGAGCAATGCTAATTTTGACCAATGGTTAAAACAGCGCGGCGCCCAGCAGGGCATTCGGGATTTCGAAGCGGTAGATAGACTAGCCAACGAGGCGGGTATGACGCTGCTGGAAGATAAGGCCATGCCCGCCAATAACCGCTTGTTGGTGTGGCGTAAGGACTGAATCCTTAGCGTTGCAGACGGGTAATTTTTGAACCCTCAAGGTTGAGGTTATACATCAGGCCTTCGTTGGCAAAAATGAAACCGATGATCGGTTGTTGCGCGGTTTTGGTGTCGATATCACCGCCAGCACCAAAGGTAGCGATGGCAACACTACCGTCGACTCCGGCCTCCCAGCCCTCGCTATTACGAAATTTTTTCAGGGCATCATGGGTCATAAACAGAATAATTTGCGCCTTGCGCTGTGCCCCCAGTTGAAAGCCAATAGAGGCAGATGCGGTGCTGTAGTAGGCAATATTGGCTCCACCGATGCGTAAGGCCCCTTCGCCGTATTCACCGCCAATACCAATACCCGCTTTGTAGACTTTTGGGAATATCAGCATACCTTTGGCTTTGGCCGCGAGGCTTTTACCGGCGGGTGTGGATTGATAAAAGGTCTTGAGCGCCTCGCTGACGTAGGCATCAATTTCTACTTTGCTGGCCGCCTGCGCCGAATGAATACAGAGGCTTGTGGTGAGCAAGATAAGAGGTAGCAGGCTTTTGAAAAGGGCTTGGGGTAGAAAATATTGCCGTATGCTCATGATGTGGTTTGTCCTTCCTGTTTATACGGTAAGCCGGATTTAGCCTGTTCAATATAGCGCTTAATTTCTAGTGTTTCACGCTCGAGAAAATCGGCGATGGCCGTGGCAAAATCGGGGTGGCGAATCCAGTGCAGGGAGTGGGTCTCCACCGGCTCAAAGCCACGGACGATTTTGTGCTCGCCCTGAGCGCCGGCATCGAAGCGCTGCAAGCCCTGCTTAATCGCATACTCAATGCCCTGATAATAACAAAGCTCAAAATGTAGATAATCGTACTCTGCGGCGCATCCCCAATAGCGGCCATAGAGGGTATCAGCCCCGTGAAAATACAGCGCACAGGCAATGGGCTGCCCGTCTTTGCGGGCCACCGCCATGGCGATATTGTCGGGCATCGACTCTCCTAGTTGCAGGAAAAAGCTGGGGCTTAAATAGCCATTATTGCCGCTGCGTTTGCGATAGGTGGATTGGTAGAGTTGATAGAAAAATTGCCACAGCTCGGTGTCGATAGCACGACCCGGCAGCACCTCTATGTCGAGTCCCTGCTCACCGACACGACGGCGTTCGCGCTTGACCATTTTGCGCTTGCGCGAGGCAAAGGTAGAGAGGAAGTGCTCGAAGCTTTCATAACCACGATTCAGCCAGTGGTACTGCACCCCGGTGCGCAGCATGAGGTCCGGGTGTTCAAACCAGCCGAGGGTTTCGGTATCGGGAAACAGCAAATGCCAGCTGTGGGCCTGTTTCTCATCGGCGAGTTCGAGCACCTGTTGAAACAGGCTCTGGCAGGTTTGCTGGTGATCACCCTCACCATTGAAAATGACCCGAGGTCCGGTGGCGGGCGAAAAGGGAATCGCCGACACCAGCTTGGGGTAGTAGTCGAGGCCATTACGCTGGTAGGCATCGGCCCAGGCCCAGTCAAACACGTACTCTCCCCAGGAGTGAGTCTTCACATAGGTGGGCATAAAGGCGCTGCTACCAGCGCTATCATTCTGTTTGAGATGGGCGGGAAGCCAGCCGGTATTGGCGCCAACGCTGCCGCTGTTTTCAAGGCTGGTGAGAAAGGCGGAACTCAGAAAAGGGTAGTCATTCATGGCGGGCAAGATAGCTTGATCTTTAGTGCGTAGCAAATCGGCAGGTAAACGTCGCGCCTTTGCCGAGGGTACTTTCAATACTCAGTTCGCCGTTATGGCGCAGCAGCACGTGCTTAACGATGGCCAGCCCCAATCCGGTGCCGCCCGATTGTGTTGCCCGACTACTATCGGCGCGATAAAAGCGCTCGGTCAGCCGGGGGATATGCAGGGGGTCTATACCCAATCCACTATCACTAATACTGACCTTAAGGGCTTCGGCATCTGGGGTAATATCGATGGCGATATCGCAACCCTGGGGGTTGTGCTTAACGGCGTTGTAGACCAGATTCGATAGCGCGCTGTGCAGCTCTTTGGCATCGCCTTCGAGCAGGGCCCGGTCGCAGCTGGTAAAACTAATCTTGTGCTTGTCGCCACTGAGGGCCCGGGCATTGTCGATAATGGGATCAAACAGTTGCTCGAGATTAACCGGCACCTTGAGCGGCAGGGTGGTGGTTTCGAGGCGCGATAACATTACCAGATCTTCGGCGAGCAGATTCATGCGTTCGGTTTGCTGCCCCATTTGCTTGAGTGCTTTGGGCCAGGCGGGAGACAGGTGTTCCATATCCTGATCCTGCAGGGTTTCGATATAGCCGGTGAGTACCGTTAAAGGGGTGCGTAGTTCGTGGGAAATATTGCCGACAAACTCTTTGCGCATTTCTTCCAATTGCCGAAGACGAGTAATGTCCATAATCACCAAAGCAATTTCATTGTCGCCGAAAATGCGTGGCGCAAACTGCAGCAGGCGCTGGGGTTCGTTGGGTGCCGGTAGTTCCAGGGGCAGTTCAAAGTCGCCACTTTGGATAAACTGTACAAAGGCGGGGGTGCGAAGCAGGTTGGTGATGGGCTGATGTAAGTCTTCACTCCGCAGGCCCAGCAAGCGGGCGGCGGCGGGGTTCCACCAGTCGACGCTGTGCTCGCCATCGAGAATGATCAGCCCTTCATCGAGGGCAGCGGTAATTTTGCGGATGCGTTTAACCACGGCGCGCAGCTCATCACGGGCATGGGTATTGCGCTTTTGCAGGCGGTAGAGTCGATCGGAAATATCACCCCACACACCGGTGGATTCGGGGGGTATGCCCTGCCCGCCGCCATCGAGCCACTGATAGAGGCGGAGGATTTTCAGCAGAGTCCAGGCCATGTACAGACCACCACCGACCAACAAGGTCAGGGCGATGTAGCCATTGAAAAATCCGGCAATACCCAGCGCCAGGGCAAGCAGAATAATGCGCTGTAACTCGACTCGTAATCCTCGTTGCACCGGCTAATTTCCCTTGAATATTTGCGTGTAAATTCAGTCAGCAACCAGCTTCTGCGAAAAGCGGTAGCCCGCGCCGCGCACGGTTTGAATAAAGCGCTCGTGCTCGTCAATGCTTAGAGCTTTGCGCAGGCGGCGAATATGCACGTCGACGGTGCGTTCGTCCATATAAACATTGCCGCCCCAGACGTGGTCGAGAATCTGGTCGCGGGAATAGACGCGCTCCTGATGGCTGAGGAAGAAGCCCAGCAGGCGAAACTCCGTCGGCCCCATGGCCAGGGCGGTACCATTGATGCTGACGTGGTGGCTAACAGGGTCAAACAACAGGCCTTCGACCTGAATCGGCTCTTCCTGAATTTGTGCATCCTGCCGGCGCAGGGCGGTTTTGATGCGGGCGATCAGTTCGCGGGGTGAAAAGGGTTTGCTGATGTAGTCATCGGCCCCGGAGTCGAGGCCCTGAATCATATTGTCTTCTTCCACCTTGGCGGTGAGCATAATCACCGGCAGTTTGGCGGTCAGTTCATCGCGACGCAGGCGGCGCAGCAGTTCGAGGCCGCTGGTCTCGGGCATCATCCAGTCGAGTAATACCAGATCGGGGTTTTCGTCGATAATCAGAGCGTGAGCGTCCCGTGCGTTTTCGGCCTGCAGGCAGCGATAGCCCGCCACTTCCAGTGCCACGGTGACCATATCCCTGATCGCGCTTTCATCGTCGACAATCAAAATGGTAGATTCTGCCATGTCTGCTTACCTTTACTGAGTAGCCCTTATTAGATGACCACAGCGTGACAATGATATGACATTGGCCACTTTTCCCTGCCCCTTAGACAGAAAAGCCGTCGGCAATGATGGCGATGAACAGTACCAGCCCGACCCACTGATTATTGCGGAAGGCTTTAAAGCAGGCCTCCGGCTGGCGGTGGCGGGCAAGAATCTGTTGATGAATAAATAGCAGGGCCACCGCCAGCACGCCGCCAAAATAAACCGTCCCCAGTTTAAAGGCATCACCGGTGACGACCAGGCCGAGCAGGGTCAGCGCCTGCAGCAGGCCAATTAAAAACAGGTCGAGGTCGCCAAAGAGTATGGCGGTGGATTTAATGCCTACCTTTAAATCATCCTCCCGGTCGACCATGGCGTAGAAGGTATCGAAGGCCACCGTCCACAACACCACGGTAAAGTAGAGCACCCAAATTTCCTTCACCAGGGTGCCGGTCTGGGCGGCGTAGGCCATGGGAATGCTCCAGGCCCAGGCCGCGCCGAGCACCACCTGCGGCAAGTGGCTGTAGCGTTTCACAAAGGGGTAAATAGTGGCGATGGCGACGCCGCCGAAGGACAGGGCGATGGTCAGCCGGTTGGTCATCAACACCAGAAAAAAGGCACTAAAACACAGGGCGCCAAAGAGGATGAGGGCCTCCTGCGGGTCGATGCGGCCATCGACCAGAGGGCGATGGCGGGTGCGGGCCACGCCACCGTCGACCTTGCGATCGGCGTAGTCGTTAATGACACAACCGGCGGCGCGCATCACAATCACGCCGAGCACGAAAATAATCAGTACCGCGATAGAGGGCAGGCCGTCCGCCGCAATCCACAGTGCCCAGAGGGTCGGCCAGAGCAGCAGCAGTGTGCCGACCGGCTTGTTGAAACGCATCAACTCGAGAAAGGCGCGGGTTCTGGGCGAGGGCTTGGTCATAGTTAATGGTGGCCTGATAGGTCGTTGGGGGCAGAGTTGACGGGGCTAAAGGTGGGCAGAAAAATCTCACTCACTAGCAGGGGTTTGTCAGCAATATAAAACACCGAGCGCCGACCCCATAGGGGCGTGTCAAAAATACCCAATTCTAGCGGCAGTGCGACCTTTGCGGGCTGCACCCGGGCCAGTTCGAGTTTGCCCCGGCGCATCGACGGATCGGCAAACAACAGCGCACCCAGGGGGCGTTCGTCGAGCTTGCGCAGCCGTGCCAGTCGACCGGTCAAACTGCTCAAGGGCAGCACGCTGCGGGCGTAAACCCAGGGCTGGTCATTGCCGTAGAGAATAACTTCGCGCACCACGGCGAGATGCTGACGGGTGATGCCTAGAGTCTGTGCTTCAGAACGCCGAGGTTTGGCAATGCCCTGGGATAATATCCGCACCCGAAACTCCCCACCGCTGGCGGCGACCAAACGCTGGGTGAGTGAACCGCGGTCGAGCAGCCAATGTCGCCAGCGCGCAGGTACACAATAAGCAGGCAAGCGACGGTAACTATGCCAATGGGCTTCACGGTGTTGGGCAGCAGTCTGCCCGGCGGGATTCACCGCCAGCGCTCGCTATGGCAGGGAAGAATTGGCTGGCGGTAGGGCGCTATCACTGATCTCTTACACTCGTGTGGAATAACTAGTGCGGCATTGTACTTTTGAAAGTACTGCAGGCGTGAATAAAATACGCCCCGGCTATTTTTACGGCAGTGACTAATGGCGCTATGGGATAAGCGAGCTGGGCAGCGCTGTAGTACCCTGTAGTACCCTGTAGCACCACCCAGCGTAGCCCTGGCTGGCGGTATAGCCGGGGAACAAGACATAGCAAACGGCGACAAAAGTAAGAACCCCATTATCAATTTTGCAGCGCGCCATTATTTGTACGACCTATCCACTGACAATGACAGGAGAATAAAATGGCAACAGCCACTGAAACAAACTACGAAACTCTCTCTATCGAACATAAAGACGGCGCCGACTGGCTCACCCTCAACCGCCCCGATGCCTTCAATGCCATCAACCAGGTAATGACAGAAGAGCTGCTCGACTACTTCGGCAAGCTCTACTTCAACCACGCCGTGCGCGTCGTGGTACTGCGCGGTGCCGGCAAACACTTCTGCTCGGGTCTCGACCTCAACGACGCCGGCCATTTTGGCAGCAGTAACCCCGCCGACATGCGTGGCCAACGGCTGATATCAGAAATCATTATGCGCATGCGCCGCTGTCCCCAGCCCATTATCGGCTTAATGCAGGGTGCTGCCACCGGTGGCGGTTTTGCCTTCGCCCTCGCCTGTGACGTGCGCTACGCCGCCGACAACGCTCGTATGAATGTCGCCATGGCAAAAATTGGCCTCACCGGTTGTGATATCGGCATCAGTTACTTCCTGCCCCGCTCCGTCGGCACCTCCAACGCCGCCGAAATGATGATGAGCGGTCGCTTTGTCAACGCCAAAAAAGCCCTGCGTATTGGTTTAGTTTCTGAAGTGGTTGAATCCGAAGACCTTGAAGCAGCGGGCCAAAGCCTCGCCAGCGAAATGCTCGCCATGTCACCCATGGGCCTACGCATGACCAAAGAAGGCCTGAACTTTTCACAGGATGCCGGTGGCCTTGAAGTGGTCGCGGCCATGGAAGATCGCGGCCAGGTGCTGTGTATCTCGCCATTTTTGGAAGAGGGCGGCAAAGCCTTTATGGAGAAACGTCCAGCGGTTTATAACGACGAGTAGGCTGGGGATGATGCTGAATAAAACGGTAGTTAAGATTAATAAAACTATGTTGCTGGTTGCCCTCCGTTTAGTTTAAAAACTCCTATTTTTAAATATCGCAACTTATACAATAAACCCCCGAGCCTTAGGCTGGGGGGTTTAAACAGGTCAATATTTCACGAATCAGTTTTGAACATACCCGAATCTACAATACCCAATCACCCGAATTATCGAGGGCTATTCCGCCCAACTTAAGCTCAGTGTTAATTTTATTCTCTAGCGACTCCGAAAAGCCTGTCAATACCTCAGCTCTTGTTGCGCCGCTCGCCAAATAGTTCACCCAGCTGTTTAAACCCGGCGCGTCTGGAGCTCGGTCAAGCACATTATTATAAAGGAGGGTTGTAAAACCAACATCATCCAGGTTGCCGTAAGCTTGTGTAAACTCGGAAGAGTTATAAAAACCGTCAGCAATTTGGCTTAAGTTATAGTGCTCTCCTTCCCACAGATCAATCCAGTTGTTTAATCCTTCTATATCTGGATCCCGGTCAAAAGACGCTTGATAAAGGCGCGCAACGGAAAGGGCTACACCTTGGTCAGCAATACGAAAATCCTCAACCTTGTTTGAAAGTGTAACTGCTTCAGCAATTGCCTGGGTAAGATCGTCCATTGTTGGGCGACTAATACCAAGCTCTTCTGGAGACAAGCTCCCCTGCCAAAACCCTGCACCTTTCACTTTCGCAGTGAATTCATCAAAACTATAGTGCTCGTTCAAGCCATCACCATCAAAATCGAACCAAAAATTTTCGATTTTTGCATCAGCTAGGTAATAGTTCCAAAAGACGACGACATCTGATTGAGTACTATTAGCAAGTACTAAATGCTGTCCCGAAATATCCAGCGCATATGCCCAATCATTCTCATAGCTAATGACGGTGTCATTAGCATCGCCACCATTTTCAACTATTTGAGTAAAGACGGCATTACCACCAGAGACATTTTCCAAAATATAGGAATCATCACCCGAGCCACCCATTAGCATGGGTGTAAACACATTCTCAGAATAGAGTACATCATCACCCGAAAACCCCATGAAGGCACCGGTAATTTGCCGGGTTTCACCGAAGTTATCAGAGCTAAATGTATAGTCGCGGTTCCTCAGGTGATCATTACCATCACTACCACCAATAGCGAGAAATAAATCCGCAGCACTGTCCACAATTCGAATGGGGTTGCCATATTCATCTAACTCATAAACAGGTACATCCTTGGTAATATCCTTACCATCCTCATCCTTCTCCCCTGTGAGAACAGTTTTAGTAACAGGGTCACCAAACTCATCCGTAGCTTGAAGGTATTCCGGCGGATTGATTGCTGATATAGGAATAAATACACTTATAGAATTAAGATTATGCGACACACTGTAATTGCTAACCTCATTCGGCCTTGCTGGTGCAAATAGATCCCAGTTTATTGATGACCAGCCAATGTGGTTGCTGTTAAAGCCCTCTTGAATATTTGCGGCTAAAGTAGCCAGAGAAATATTTGTTAAGGTTACGTTCCCACCTGTATCCGTAGTGCTGCCATCGTTCGACTGAACGAGAGGGTTAGTTTTAGAGCTCATTACAGAAATCCTCGCCTATATCCTTAATTTGACAATTTTTTATTACTGAATAGCAATTATTGCGCTATTTTTTAGTGCGTTAAGTAATATAGATATTAGTCTTTTTTTTTGTTTAAAACCAGACCGGCTATCCATAGATGAGAACCGTTAGACCATAAGATAGTAGATCGGTTTGAATTAAATTCACCCGAGTACTAGGGAAGCTCTGAATAAGACTTCGTAATCCATTATAATTATTTTACCCTTATCCTAGAGTGAGGCTGCAAGAGCTGAGTTTAAAAAAGGCCAAATACGTGCCAAAGTTGAGCACCCCTTCCGTTACAATAAACGCGTGTTCGGTTATGACAAAATGCGTTATCGCGGACTTGCCAAAAACACAAATCGACTGCACGTGTTCGCTGGATCGGGGTAAAACCATTGTCGTATTAATGGCATGGACAGCGGGTTATTTTGTGAATCTAATAAATAGATAGGTTGATCAGAGCTTCCTTAAAAATAGGAATGCCTTCTTGGGTATTCTGTCCAGATCTGGTTTTACCCCGATCCAGCGGACTCTCAGTTAAGGGCGGCTTGGTGATTGTTCTTCAGTTTACGTTTCTTCCTTTGGTTATAAAACCGTTCAATGTAATCAAATATATCTGAACGA
>MAAC01010010.1_pt1 | contig 22468 bp, 24 predicted proteins | sample 1115981 | NCBI WGS metagenome assembly MAAC01 (sample SAMN04961126, study PRJNA320927) | seawater metagenome | isolation source: sample BD02T64 sea water enriched with oil for 64 days | place: USA:Gulf of Mexico | collected 2013-07-27
AGCGATTTTATCTACAATATGGAAGCAAAAGCCCTTGCCAATGTCGCTAATAATTTAAGTCATTATTATGAAAAAAATAATTCTTGGCAGGGTTTTATTAACGATAAAAAAATTTGGCACTCCACCATCATATCTAAGTTGATTGAAACCATGCCTATTGCTTTTGTCGTGCCTGAGACTACTCCTAAAGTTAACAGTATTGATATGTCTGCAAAGGTATTTTTGAGTGTTTTAGAGGACCTTAGTGGCCGCATATCTTTGCTGGATGCAGATAAAAATATGATCATTAATGCTGCTGTAGATTCAAATAATTATGTGTTTAAAGCCATTATAAATAATGGCAAAGAAGTTGCTTGGCTCAGGTTAAGTGTCTTCGAGATTGAAAACCTTTTAGCGGCAGAGCATTATTTGCGCCGCCAGTTAAATATAATTTATTGGGTTGGATTTATAGGACTTATTGCGGCGAGTCTCGGGAGTTTTTATTTATCGAGAAGCATTACCGCGCCAATAGAAAAAATTAATCAAGGTACAAAAAAGCTAGCAAGCAGAAAATTCGAATTGCATATTGATGTAAAGACCAACGATGAACTGCAAGACTTAGCCGAAAATTTTAATCAAATAGCGAAAGAACTTTCTCGTTATGAAGTAAGGCAAAAGCAGTGGATAATGGATATATCACATGAGTTACGAACACCATTGACCATACTTCAAGGGGAGTTTGAGGCAATCAGTGATGGCGTCAGTCATTTCGATAGAACAACAATTACCTCATTAAAAGAAGAAGTTCACCATATCAGCCGCTTGGTCAATGATCTGCATGAATTATCGGTGACCGATACGTTAGAGTTTGATTATCAGCATGAAGATGTTGATATATATTTGCTGCTCACGAATTATTTACAACGTTATCAGAGCAAGTTATCTAATACAGGCATTGTTGTGTATGCTGATGTAGAAGCAGCCAAGGTGATTGTTGCTGGCGACGTATATCGATTAGCACAAGTCATTAAAAATATACTGGACAATAGTGTCCGTTATATCAAGTCACCGGGTTGTTTATGGATTGAGGCAAGACAGCTTGATAATGAATTACAATTAGAGTTTCATGACTCAGGCCCGGGTGTTTCAGATGAGGCAATAACAAAACTGTTTGATCGTTTATATCGCTCTGAACTTTCGCGGAACAGGAATACTGGTGGTTCAGGTGTTGGGTTAGCAATTTGTCGAAATATTATCACGGCTCACAAGGGGCAAATATTTGCCAGCCAAAGCCCAAAAGGCGGTCTGTGTATTAATATTCACCTTCCTTTTACTAAACAACGCGCTTAAGGTTATAGCAATGCAAAAACAACATGTACTCATTGTTGAAGATGAAAATAAAATTGCAGAAATCATCAGGAAATATCTCAAGCTTGAAGGGTATGAATCAACCCAAGCACAAAGTGGTGATGAGGCGCTAACGTTATATCATCAAGTCAATCCAGACCTCATTGTACTCGATGTCATGCTACCTGATATGGATGGTATTGATATCTGTAAACGCTTACGAGAATTTTCTGAAGTGCCCATTATTATGCTAACGGCACGAGTAGAAGAGGTGGATCGCTTAATGGGGTTTGAAGCAGGGGCTGATGACTATGTTTGTAAGCCCTTTATTCCTCGAGAGTTAGTGGCCCGAATTAGAGCGGTGTTAAATCGCACCCAACGAAACGCTGAGCAAAAGGTATTAAGAACTGGCCGTTTAATGTTAGATATTTCACAATATAAAGTTACTGTTGATTCGGTTGAAATTAAACTGACTCAAAATGAATTTAGCTTATTAAAAGTGATGATATCGACACCGAACAGAGTGTTTTCTCGACAAGAATTATTGACAGCCACACAAGGGCAATCTATGGATATTTATGAGCGAACCATAGATACACACATCAAAAACCTACGTAAAAAACTGAATCAAGTTGCGCCACAATCAAACTTTATAGAGTCAATTTATGGCATTGGTTATAAATTAATTGATAGCGGTGATTAGTTAGCTTTCGTTAAGTAAAAAAGCCGATAAACAACACCTTAGAAGAATGTTCTTGGGGTATTAAGACTGAATGTTTTACATGTTAAAGATAAATAAAGGAGGTGAAGAATGGATAAATCTTTATTACTCAATGTTAAAAAACACCCTGACTATGAAGCGGTTATTGAAGAAGTTTTACAGAAGAAATTTGATAAAGAATTAATGGCTAAGGCATTAAAAACTGCCAAAAGCGAATCGCAGGCAGAAGCGATATATGTGCTATTAAAGTTGAAATATACCTTGTCATCAACTTGTGTTGAAAGCTGATTTATCTACCTTATTTTCTGCCTAGATAACCGACTCTGGTGGTATGCATTAACCCTGCGGCACCAGCGCCAGTAATTAAAATATCGGTAGCGGCATTACTTAGGCTTGTGTGTTTGTCATTATGCTACTTGTGCCATTTTTGGCCATTTCTGCCAAATCTTTATCAACAAAAAATAAAGCATGACCGTCGTGACCTACCAAGTTAATCTTATCTAACACGCTTTTGAATAATGTTTCTTCTTCATGTTGCTCTGCGACATACCATTGCAGAAAATTGAAGGTTGAATAATCTTGATTGGTAAAGGCTTGATGGGCTAAATCATTAATGCGTTCAGTAATTTGGCATTCATGGGCATAGGTTTGTTCAAATACATCAGCTAAAGAAGCGAATTCATGAGGTGGTGCATCAATAGAGCCTAAAATAGGTAACGCACCTGTTTCACTCACATAAGTGAATAAGCGGGTCATGTGGGTCATTTCTTCAGCGGCATGTTTACGCATAAACTCTGCGGCACCTTCAAAGCCTTTTTCTTCGCACCAAGCACTCATTTGCAAATAAAGATTTGATGAGTAAAATTCTAGATTAATTTGTTGGTTAAGTTGTTCTACCATTTTAGCTTTTAACATGGACAAGCCCTTTAACAATAATAAGTTTGCAGGATCTTGCCTTGCCCGTACCGAATATTCAAGCCATCTTTATGGTAAAAGTTAACTTTTTTTATCAATAGTGACTTCAATGGTTTTACTGTCACCAGCAAACCATTTTTGCACGTAAATAGATCCCAGTATGGGCGGCATGCCCTCTTTAGGGATTTCTTTATAACGTACGCTGTTTTTGTTTTGTTTTTCAAGTTCAAAAGTGATGGTGGTTTTTGCCATAAGTAGTGAGCATTTAGTTGAGTGCTAGGTCAGTTATTGTAAGCGATAAACTTTAATAACTCACTTTAATAACTCACGCTAATAAATAGTGCCAAAGGCATCAATTTGGGTGAGGTAAATACGTAAGTCTAATTCTACTTGGTGATAATCATTCATCATGTACTGGCACAGCTTATAAAAAGCTTTATCGTGCTCTTTTTCTTTTAAGTGCGCTAATTCATGCACTACAATCATGTTTAAAAAAGCATCGGGTGCTTTTTTAAATAAACTGGCAACACGTAATTCATTTTTGCTTTTTAATTTATTGCCTTGCACGCGCGATACATAAGTGTGTAATCCTAATGCATTGTTAATAATATGAATTTTATCATCAAATTTCACTTGGCTTAACGGTGATGATTTTTTTAAGTAGCGATTTTTTAACGTTAACACATAATCGCGCAGCATTTTGTCATTGCTGATATCGTGCGAAGTAGGATATTTACCTAACAAATATTTGCTTAAGGTTTTTTGCTCAAGCATTTGTTGTACTTGGCTTTGCAGTGAGGGTGAATAAGCCGAAAGGTATTTTAGAGGATGAGTCATCGTTTAGCTTTTAGGAATAGCTGCGTTGACGTAAACATCAAACCGATTTTTTTTCATGTTAATGCTCATCGAGGGTTTTTTGTCAGCCAAAAAGGGCGCATAGTTTGGGCGCTTCACTACTACGCGATATTTAGCAAGTTCAAGGGCTGGCGCCAGTAGGTTGTCAGCATCTAGGTCTTCACCCACTAAAGACTGAAACACCCGCATTTCTTTTTTTACTGCTGCTGATTTTTCACGGTGCGGGAACATGGGATCAATATAAATTACATCTATTTGCTGAGCTAAATTCATTATTTCAGAAGATAAAAAGTCAATCGATGATGAACGCACTAGCTGCATTCTATTAGCTATTTCACTGACTTCACTATTGAGTTTGGCTCGCTCTAAACCGTCATTAAGTAAAGCAGCAACAACTGGCATACGCTCCATGAGTGTTACTTGGCAACCAAGGCTGGCCAGTACAAAAGCATCACGACCTAACCCTGCGGTGGCATCAAGTACATGCGGAGTAAAGCCGTGTTTTAAGCCAATGGCTTTGGCGATATCTTGTCCGCGACCGCCCCCAAATTTTCGTCGATGAGCGCTAGCGCCTTCAACAAAATCAACTTTGATACCGCCAAGCTTAGGCTCGTCTAGTTTTATCAGTTCTAGCGTTTGCTGGTTGAACTGTAATAAAAATTTTAATTGTTGGTGTTTACTAACCGAGGCGGCGTCGCCAATATAGTTGAACTGCCATTTCTTGGCTACTTTTTGAGCGGCATCACTATCAACATTATCAAGGTAGGCAACGGCAATATGTTGGTAATTAACGTCAGGCATTACGTTTGTTGCTCTAGTTGCACATAGTTATCGCCACTAGCAAAAGCAATTAAGCGACTCAATTGCGTGAGACTGTAACCTGACTCCTGTTGAAGTTGGTTAAAATAGGCTTGAATAGCGGTTAAGCTTTTTTTACTTTGTAGGCCACCATCAATAATTTTTTGTGCACGCAAGTAAGCTTCAACGTCAGAGCTTAAAATAAAGGTGTCTTTGCCTAGCAAGCGCAAAGCATAAGGGCCGGTGTTACCCCCTAAGCGCTGACCCTGTTTTTTAAGGTGCGCCCACAAACCAATAATATCGCTAGACGGCCAGTTAGCGACAAACTCAGCAAAGCTACTGCCATTTTGTTGCTCTTCAAAGATCATTTGCGCATTGGCTTTGATGGTTTTAACTTTGTTGTAGTTTCTAATGATTTTAGGATCAGCTGCTTTTTTCTCCAGCATTTCTTCTGGCATCATCAAAATCTTTTCAATATTAAAATTAAAAAAGCTTTCTTCAAAATCAGGCCATTTGTTTTCTACCACACGCCACACAAAGCCTGATTTGAAAATTTGTTTAGTAAAAGCAGACAATATTCTGTCGTCACTTAAATGGGAAATACTTTGCTGAGTAGCATTATCGGTGGATAATTTTTTACCGATAATTCGTTGACCAAGTAGTAATTCTAGTGCTTTTGCGCCGCCTTTTCTTGTCGCGGCACGTTGGTAAATATTTTTAAAAGTTTCCATTTGTTTTATTTATCTCGCTGAAAAAATTAAAAAGTTATGTAACAAAACTAATATCGCATAACAAATTGTTCATAACCCAATTAATCAAGCACCACCCATTTGCCTTTTTGTGATGAACCAATACGTTTTATGCGTTTATCATCTTTTAATTTTCGTATTTGGTAATCAACTGTACGCTTAGGAATATTTAATGTTTCAGCTAGTTGAGCTATTCTTATATTTTTATTTTCAATCAATAAGATGACTATGTCGTTAGCCAATGTGGACGCAACTTTGGACGCAACTTTGGACGCAACTTTGGACGCAACTTTGGACGCAACTGTGGTAAGCGTTGTGTGCTGCTCGTTTATGGATAATTGGAAGGTAAATATGTCTCCTTCATTTAGTTGAGGTAAATGTCCACAGTAGGCATCGCAGTATTGATATAATTTTCGAATACCAGAGCCAAGTTCGTCAGCCCAACCTATTTCTTTAAATACTCTTGCAATAAGTGGGTTTTTGGGGAAAGGAGTAAAACTTAATGGGTTAATTATCCCGTAACCATGGGGTTTATTACTGTTTTCTGTAAATATTTTATCCGCTGTTATAACAAATTTGGCGGGATAAGCCTGGCTGTACTCACGATGAATGAGTAAGTTCGCGGCAACTTCGCGCATAATAACATTGCGTAAACTAATACGTTGCCCGTCTTCAAGGTAGAAGGCATCATTTAAATGTTTTTCGGCAAAGGCTAGTACTCGTGTATAGCTGTCTAGTAAATTAGTTCTTATATCGTCTCGGTCATCAAATCGATCAACGTTATTGCGTCGTAAAATAGCGTCTGTTTTATGGTGAGGTAAAACCGATAAAATGGTTTCGTCTTTGCCAAATAATAAAATAGCCGCTAGGGTTAAGCCTTTGGTTCCTGTACTAAAATCATGTTTGTATAACTGACAACTTTTTAATAACTCCATATCGTCCATGCTTGCCCAGGGATGATTAGGTTGGCGTAAGCTAGCTAGCTTTCTAACTTTAGCAATAAGCTCAAGGTTTAGGTTTTCAAGTGTGGCAAAAGGAAATAATTGGTTTTCTGAATAATTGCTTTGTTTGCGCGCATAAAGCTGTGCTACTAAATGTTGATTATGAGTAATATCAAAATCGCCATCGTCGTTACGGTCAAATATTTTACCGTTACAACGATGCACTTGAGAGCTTGGTGGCACATAAATAGATAATACCGTGTGTTTATTAATAACGGCAGTGTTAACGGTTAAATAGCAAGGTGGGTTAAGTTTTTGTTGATTATTAATGGTAGTAGTAAATGCTTTAATGATGTTACTAACTTCGTTTCCATCTACGCCAGTCACTTCGCCATGGTCATTAACACCCAATAGAATATCACCACCATCTCGGTTTAAAAAAGCGCAAACAGTTTCATACACATCACGGTTAAGTGCACGAGCAGTGGTTTTAAATTCAATAACATGGCTTTCGCCGGTAGCAATTAACGCTAAGAGGCGCTCTGTGTTATCTTTGGAATTGTGGATCACGCTATGTTTTCCTAGTGTTTTTAATTTGTACTATGCCCGTTTAGCTTAACTTGTTTGTTATACAAGTTAAGCTATTTAATGAAAGAAAATATTAGTGATATCTTGGTGATATTAACCTTCAATACCACAATGGCGAAGTAGGGCATCTATTTCTGGCGCTCTACCACGGAAGTTTTTAAACAATTCGCTTGGCTCTTCGCTACCGCCTTTTTCTAAAATATTTGTTAAGAACGACTGTCCAGTATCTTTATTAAAAACGCCTTGTTGTTCAAATAAACTAAAAGCATCGGCAGATAATACTTCTGCCCATTTGTAACTGTAGTAACCCGCGGCATAACCACCACCAAAGATATGGCTAAAGCCATGCTGAAAGCGGTTAAATTCAGGCGCTTTCACTACCGAGTATTGTTCGCGTACTTTATTGAGTACTTGCTGAATATGATCATCTTTTGCGTCACTGTTATAACTGGCGTGCATGGTGAAATCAAAAATACTGAACTCTAACTGACGTAGCATTTGCATGGCAGATTGGAAGTTTTTTGCCGCAAGCATCTTATCTAGCAATGCTTGTGGCAGCGGTTCGCCCGTTTCATAATGCCCTGAAATAAATGATAATGCCTCATTTTGCCAGCACCAGTTTTCTAAAAATTGGCTTGGTAACTCAACGGCATCCCAAGGGACACCATTAATACCGGCTACTGAACTGGCATCAACTTGGGTGAGCATATGATGAATACCATGACCAAATTCATGGAATAAGGTAACTACTTCATCATGAGTGAATAAGGCTGGTTTATCACCCACAGGGCCATTAAAATTACAGGTTAAATAAGCGACTGGGTGTTGAATGTCACCATTTTCCATGACACGACGACCAACACACTCGTCCATCCACGCACCACCCCGTTTTTTCTCGCGGGCGTATAAATCTAGATAAAAACTGCCGCGTAGTTCACCATCTTTGGCAAAAACATCATAAAACTTAACGTTTTTATGCCAAACATCAACACCTTCACGTTGCTTTATGGTTAAACCAAACAGGCGGTGAACAACTTCAAACAAGCCATTAACGACTCTATTTTCAGGAAAATAAGGGCGTAGTTGTTCGTCAGAAATAGCATAACGGTTTTGCTTTAATTTTTCGCTGTAGTAAGCCAGATCCCATGCTTGAAGTTTTACGTTTTCACTAAAAGTTTGTGAGTGTTCACTTTCAACAAAATCTTTTAGTTCTTTATAGTCTTGTTCACCTTGGTGTTTTGATTTAACGGCAAGATTTTCTAAAAAGGCCATCACTTCATCAGTAGTATTGGCCATTTTGGTGGCGATAGAGTGTTCAGCATAATTGTCAAAATCAAGTAAGTTGGCTAGTTCATGGCGCAGTGCTAATAGCTGGTTCATGATATCGCTATTATCAAATTCACCCGCGTTGGGGCCTTGATCCGATGCACGGGTAACAAAGGCGCGATATAGTTTTTCACGTAATGATTGATTGTCACAATACATCATTACTGGCAAGTAGCTGGGAATATCTAAAGTGAATAAATAACCTTGTTGCTCTTTACTTACTGCTAATGCTTGAGCCGCAGCTAAGGCGCTTTCGGGTAAGCCAGTGAGTTCATTTTTATCGCTAATATTAACGCTAAAGGCATGGGTGGCATCAAGGACATTATTGCTAAATGTTGAACTTAGCTCAGATAAGCGAGTAACTATTTCACCGTAGCGCTTTTTATCTTCATCTTTTAAGGCAATGCCCGACAATTTAAAGTCACGCAGTGCATTGGTGATTACTTTTTGTTGTGCTGTGGTCAGTGTGACAAACGCTTCACTGTCTTTTAAATTTTGGTAGGCTTGATATAAGCCTTGGTGTTGACCCACAAAAGTGCCGTATTCAGACAATAACGGTAAGCATGATTCGTAGGCTTCACGTAACGCATCGGTACTAACAACTGAGTTCATGTGTGAAACTGGCGAAAACAACTTTGATAGAATATCATCTACTTCATCTAACGGAGTGACTAAGTTTTGCCAGGTAAAATTATTTTGGTTACTTGGATTGCTTAATACTTCTTCAATAACTTTTTTACAGTCGGCTATAGACTGCTCTACCGCAGGCTTTATATGCTCAGCTTTAATTTTTGAGAAAGCAGGTAAATCAATGTTTTTTACTGTTTGGGGCAATAATGGATTAGTCATTGTGAAAGATAAAGTTATGTACAGGTGTCTTAGATGTAAGCCCTAAAACATATAAATTCAAGTATTGCATTGAAATATGCTGAACTTAAACATATATGAACATATACATGGAATAACAATATTCCTTTTTAACTGAGAAATTTATGACCCAACATTTTGATTATTTAGCCATAGGCGGTGGCAGTGGCGGCATTGCTTCTGCTAACAGAGCAGCAAAACTTGGTAAAAAAGCCGCGGTAATTGAAGCCAAGTATATTGGCGGAACTTGCGTTAATGTTGGTTGCGTGCCGAAAAAAGCGATGTGGTACGCAGGACAAATTAGTGATGCACTAAAATATGCCCATGATTATGGTTTTAAAGTTGCTCAGCAAGGTTTTGATTGGTCAAAGCTTGTTCAAAACCGAGAGGCGTATATTGAGCGTATTCATGGCGCCTATCAACGCGGTTTTGATGCGAACAAGGTCACGGTTATTAACGGTTTTGCTAAATTTATTGATAAAAACACCGTCGACGTTGATGGTACCTTGTATACCGCCGATCACATTACCATTGCTACGGGTGGCCGGCCGTCAATCCCTACGATTGAAGGCGCTGAATACGGTATTGATTCTGATGGTTTTTTTGCTTTAGATAAACAACCTGAATCGGTAGCTGTTATTGGTGCGGGCTATATTGCTGTTGAACTGGCTGGTGTTTTTCATGGTTTAGGTACCCAAACTCATTTATTGGTTCGTAAAGAAAAACCATTACGCGGTTTTGATGAAATGTTATCAACAACGCTGGTCGAGCAAATGGCTCAGCATGGGCCAACGTTGCATAACCACAGCACGCCAGAGCGCATAGAAAAACTAGCGGATGGAAATTTAATGGTGCACCTGACCAACGGAAAATCCGTTGGCCCAGTTGAAAAACTTGTCTGGGCAATTGGCCGAGAGCCAGCCACTGACAATATTAATTTAGAACTTGCCGGTGTTGAACTCGATGAACGTGGTTTCATTACTACCGACAAATATCAAAATACCAGTGTCGCAGGAATTTATGCCGTAGGTGATAACACTGGGCGAGCGCAATTAACTCCCGTTGCCGTGGCTGCTGGTCGTCGCTTATGTGAGCGCTTATTTAATAACAAACCCGATGAACATTTAGATTATTCAGGTATCGCCACAGTTGTATTTAGTCACCCAGTGATTGGCACGGTAGGCTTGACTGAAGCTGAGGCTGCTGCCGAGTATGGCGAAGACAATATCAGTGTTTATAATTCGCAATTTACCGCGCTTTACCAAGCGATCACTGAAGATTATCGCGACCCGACGCGTATGAAGCTTATTTGCGCAGGCAAAGAGGAAAAAGTTGTCGGCTTGCATAGTATTGGTTTTGGTAGTGACGAGTTGTTGCAAGGCTTTGCTGTGGCCATGAAAATGGGCGCCACTAAGGCTGATTTTGATAATACTATCGCCATACACCCTACGTCTGCTGAAGAGTTTGTTACCATGTAGCTCGGTATCTGGAAAAGCTACTAGTCTATTTTTTATACAATTAAAAAATAGAGCATATACGGTGGTTTTTTCAGTAAAGTCTCCAGATTATAAATCTTGTTTTTATGATCCATTTAATCAAAAGGCTATGTTGGCTTTAAGTGTTGCTGCGCGAACAAGCAAGACGCGTAAACCCTTGCATGGGGCTCTACACAAGCATCCATGCTTGTGAAGCTTGCTTTTATCACACCTGAAAAACTTAATATAAAACAAATGCTTGAGTTTTTAACAACAATTGGCGGGAACATAGCCAATGGAATAATCGTCTATCATTTCCAGATTTACTTTACGTATACCTTTGTCTTTACCTTTCTGAGCTACATTCGTAAAATACGAACAAAAAGGAATTAATATTCGAATATATGTTCCCAATTTATCGTGTTAGCTTAAAATTCACTCATTTATCTAACCATAAAGGTAATGTAATGATCTGTCCTCAATGTCAAATTTCTTTAACCGTCAGCAACCGTTTTTCAATTGAAGTTAACGATTGTCCAAAATGCCATGGAATATGGTTAAAAGAAAATGTTCTAGAAAAAATAATACAACAAGAACAGTCTATTGATAAGCATCTAAAAAAAGATAGTAATAACAAAATAACAGAAGAAAAAGCAAAACAAAACTCACAGAGTCAAAAAAGGGGAACTCGACACTTTTTATCAGCAGCATTGGATATTTACGATGATTAGTAATAATCATATAAACATTCTAATTGAGAGAGGCTTACTCCCAATAAGCCGCTAAAGTCTGTTGCTAATATCATATTAACTACACTAGCGGGCTTGTGGTATCACGGTATTGTTTATAAACGAGTGTTAAACTATCTCAATACTCTGATTATAATGGAAACCAAACAGGCTATATTATTGCTTATTTATACCATTGACTATCTCAATAATGGCAGGATGCTTTAATCTCCTCTCCGGAGTGATAATATAATACTGCTCTTTGATTTCCTCTGCACGCCCAATAATCTTGACATCGTATTTATCAACAACGTATTTTTCAATTAATGTGGGACTACTAAACACACCGAACCCAGCTTGACCGAAAGATTTCATCAACGCACTGTCATCGAATTCTGCAACAATATTAGGTGATATATTATGTTTCTCTAACCAAGATGATAATCGCATTCTGACTGCTGATTTCTTACCTTGCATAAGCCAAGGAAAATCTAACAAGCATTGAGGGAACTCTTTGCTACTACTTTTTAGTAACGTTTCTGTAGCAAAAAAAGTAAAACCACTTTCCACAAGTAGGTGATTGTACGCTTTAACATGGCTACCCAGTTGAAGAGGTTGGTCCGTCAAAATACAATCTATCTTATTGATAGACAAATCTGCCAATAAACTGCTTTGATCACCTTCTTGGCATATCAAGCGAACGCGTTCATTCATTTTTAACACTGGCGATAATAATTGGTGAGCCAATACTTTAGGAGTTACCTCAGTTATCCCGATAGTGAAGGTATGCCATTGAGCTGGATCACTTCTTTTTAATATATGTGTTACCTCATCACCTAATTGAAAAATTTCTTCAGCGTAGCTATATATCAATTGCCCCATTTCTGATAATTGAAGTTTTTTTCCTTTACGATCAAATAATTTAGTCCCTATTTTCTCTTCAAAACTCGTGAGCTGACCACTGATGGTTTGTGGTGTTAAATTGAGCCTTGCACTGGCTTTGGTGATGCTACCTTCGGTCGCGACAGCATAGAAATAAAAAAGATGGTTGTAATTTAGTGGACTCATATAATACAAAAACTCCATTTTTTCGATGAAAAAAACAATAATATTCGAATTTACCAACAACAACAAGTGAGCTATAACTAATGCATACTTATAAATAATATTTTGATATTAGTAATATTCTATAACAGTGTTTGTGCATATAAACCTCTTGTTTTTCGCGATATTTATGATATCGACTTTTACTAATAGGAAAATATATTTGCTGATAACACCAAAAAGGTAAGGCAATAATGCAGGTAAGTATCCAATCCTCCGGGGTTAATATTAACGGTGATTTAGAAACGAAAATTCAGCGAAAGCTACAGCTCGCATTATCGAGAGTTGAGCCATATATCACCAAAATTGTAATAAAACTCACGAATGTTCCCAATGCTAAGGGTAGTAGTACTCATTGTCGACTAACGTTAGTAATTGTTGACCAAAGAGATATTGTTATCGAAGACACGCAAATGGATCTTGAATGTGTAATCGATCGTGTGTTGCAAAAAGCAAGTCGTACGATTAAACGATTAATTTTTACCTCATGAATGTCGCAAGGGTTTATCAATGAAACATACCATTAGTTTATTTCTGACTTTAATAGCATTTTGGCTACTTAATTCAGGCCATTATAGCGTGTTAATTTTATCCCTTGGCTTCGCGTCTATCGTTTTCATCTTAGTTATTTCCCATAAAATGGATGTCGTTGATCAAGAATCACAACCGATCTATTTATCACGCAAAATATTTGGTTACTATATGTGGTTAATCAAAGAGATTATTAAAGCCAATATCACTGTAGTAAAACATATTTGGTTAGGTGAAAAGAGCATATCCCCAACACTGAAAACAATTAAAATCAGCCAGAAAACTGACATGGGAAAAGTTATCTATGCAAATTCAATTACCTTAACTCCTGGTACAGTAGCAATTGATATAATAGATAACGAAATTACCGTACACGCCTTGATTTATAAGGACATTGAGTCATTAGAAATCGGTGAGATGGATCGCCGAGTAACTTTATTGGAACGCTAATGTTAATTGCAGCCACACTTGCTATTTTTGTCGCCATGATTCTAGCAATTATTAGAGGGATTGCTGGACCTACACTTTATGACCGTATTTTAGCGGTTAATATGTTTGGCACTAAAACGGTATTGCTTATTTCTTTATTGGGCTTTGTAATGGGCAGGCCTGAATTCTTGGATATTGCCATAGTGTATGCACTGATCAACTTTATTAGTGTCATTGGGGTATTACGTTACTCGGATACAAATCAATTTAAACATACACCTAAAGATAATAAATCTATAGAAAAGGAACTTTAAATGGATATTGTAATAACGATTGTAAGTGGCTTCTTTTTACTCGTTGGTAGTTTTCTATGTATTTCAGGCGGTATTGGTCTTTTACGTTTCCCTGACTTTTATACTCGTATGCATGCCGTCGGTGTTACAGATACGTTAGGTGCTGGAATGATTTTGGTCGGACTTATGATACTTAGTACCGATTTTTTAGTGTTTGCCAAGTTAATTATGGTGTTACTTTTCACCTTGTTAATTGGCCCTACAACCAGTCATGTTTTAGCCAAAGCCGCTTTTCATAATGGTGTCATACCTAAAGATTCAAACAACCTCAGCCAGGCTAAAGAAAAGGAGAATACCTCATCGATTATTTGATTGATATTGTATTATTAACCTTATTGGTTGTTATCGCGATTGCGATAATTCGCACGAAAGATTTATTTACCGTTGTTATGCTCGCTGGTATTTATGGACTTTTATCCGCAAGCTTTTTTGTTGCAATGGATGCAGTTGATGTTGCTTTTACTGAAGCTGCTGTGGGGGCTGGTATATCAACCTTACTCATGTTGGTTGTTATCACGATGACTGGGCGCAAAGAAAAGCCAACTCGACACAAACCACTACTGGCATTATTTGTTGTGATTATAGCTGGTGGGTTACTAATCTACGGCACGTTAGATATGCCATATTTTGGTTCTGAGGACGCCCCCATTCATAACCACACATCACCTCGTTATATCAACGATTCGATGCAGGAAATCGGAATACCTAATATTGTCACATCAGTACTTGCAAGTTATAGAGCATTTGACACCTTTGGTGAGGTGGTGGTGATCTTTACTGCAGGTATAGGCGTGCTAACACTGCTATCTGTTGTTCGCTCTAAAGAGGATGATGAAGAAATTGAATTAATCAATGACTCCATGCACCAACAACACCTTGTTGTTCGCATTATCGCTAAGGTGCTCATTCCTTTTATTTTCTTGTTTGCCCTTTATGTTCAATTTCATGGTGATTTTGGTCCTGGTGGTGGTTTTCAAGCAGGCGTTATCTTTGCTTCCGCTATTATTTTATATGGGATGCTCTTTGGCTTAAGTACTGCACGTAAAGTCATTAATCAGACGTTTGTTCAATTAATTACCGCATTGGGTGTATTGCTCTATGGCAGTGTTGGTATTGTATCCTTGATGAATGGAGGAAACTTCCTTGATTACAATGTGTTATCTAGTAACCCTATTACTGGTCAACACCTAGGTATTTTATTAATTGAATGGGGTGTAGGTTGTACGGTTGCCTCGGTGATGGTCGTTATCTTTTTCAACTTCGCCGGTCGTAGAGCCTTTCAGCAACATAAGAAATAACCTCAAGATAAGGAGTCGTCCACATGTTAACAGGTCTTTTTAATGATTGGATTGTGGTAGTACTGATGATGACTGGGCTCTACATTGTGATTGCTCACGGTAACTTAATTAAAAAATTAGTTGGCTTAACTATTTTTCAAACATCGGTATTTATATTTTATATCAGTATGGCAAAAGTTGATGGAGGCACAGCCCCCATTTTAGCTGATGGCATCACTCAATACTCTAATCCTTTACCTCATGTTCTTATTCTGACTGCGATTGTTGTTGGAATTGCTACCACAGCATTAGGTTTATCACTCGTTGTTCGTATCAAAGAAAGCTATAACTCAATTGAAGAAGAAGAAATTCAGCAACAAGACAATGAAGAACAGCAGTCTAAGAATAAAGCGGAGGAAAACACGTGATTGCACACCTTCCTATTTTGCAAGTTATCATACCGTTAATGGCCGCACCTATTTGTTTACTGTTAAACCGCTCTCAATTGGTATGGCTATTTTCTCTCATTGTTAGTGGCTTGGCATTTGCGGTAAGCATTTTGTTATTACAACAAGTGATGGCATCAGGTGTGATTAGTTACGAACTAGGTGGCTGGCAAGCCCCATGGGGAATAGAGTATAGAATTGATAAGCTCAATGCTTTTTTACTATTAATTATTTCGGGCATAAGTACGGTCGTTTTAATTGCTGCCCAGACCAGCATTGAAAAAGAAATACCTAAACATAAGCACACTTATTTTTACGTTTTATATCTACTATCTTTAACTGGAATGCTGGGTATTGTTGCGACTGGCGATGCCTTTAACGTATTTGTGTTTTTAGAAATATCATCGTTATCTGCTTATGCCTTAATCGCTATGGGTCAAAAGAGACAAGCGCTTTGGGCTTCATATCAATATTTGATCATGGGAACCATAGGTGCCACCTTTATTTTGATTGGTATTGGTTTGATGTATCAAATGACAGGTACGCTAAATATGGAGGACTTGTCACAACGTTTACCTGAAGTAGCACAAACGCGTACCGTATTTGTTTCCTTTGCCTTTGTGATTGTTGGTGTATGTTTAAAGTTGGCAATGTTTCCACTACATTTGTGGTTACCTAATGCTTATACTTACGCCCCTTCTATTGTGACTGCATTCTTTGCTGCCACCGCAACCAAAGTAGCGGTCTATTTATTGATTAGATTTACTTATTCAGTGTTTGGGCTCTCATTTTCTTTTACTACTATTCCATTACAAACATTGTTTATGGCACTTGGCTTAGTAGGTATTTTTGCAGCTTCAACATCGGCAATTTATCAAAGCAATGTCAAGCATCTTTTCGCCTATTCTAGCATCGCTCAAATTGGTTATATGATTGTAGGCTTTAGTTTGAGTACAGTTGCAGGATTAACCGCAACCTTATTGCACATGTTCAATCATGCGTTAATGAAAGGAACAATATTTTTAGCCTTAGCCGCGGTTATTTATCGAGTAGGAAATATTGAACTCAATAATTTTCGTGGTTTAGGACGCCAGATGCCATTGACGATGGCAGCAATTGTTATTGGCGGGTTAAGTTTAATTGGTGTTCCCTTGACTGTTGGCTTTGTCAGTAAGTGGTACTTACTGACGGCATTGGTTGAACAAGGGTGGTGGCCTGTTGCTGTACTGATTCTGTTAGGGTCAATGCTAGCGGTTGTTTATGTTTGGAGAGTAGTAGAAGTTGCTTACTTCAAAGAGCCTTTAGACAAAAATATAAAAGTTAAAGAAGCACCTATGAGTTTTCTTATCCCTATATGGATACTTGTCATCGCTAACATTTATTTTGGCATAGATACTCGTCTTAGTGTGCAGGTCGCAGAAGCTGCTGCTCAAAGCTTGTTTGGAGTATCACCATGAACCTTTCTTTAGAGCTGATGCTGCAACTGTGTATTATTATGCCGTTCTTAGCAACATTAGCTATTGTTGTATCAAGACGTTATCCAAACCTTCGAGAAAGTGTCACGCTTTCAACCTGCGTAGTTTTAATTTTTTTAGTGGTTACTCTATATCAAGGTTTAACTTCAGGAAAATCCATCAGCGTTTTTTGGTGGGAGCTTTTACCCGGTTTAACGATTAGTTTTGATATTGAACCACTGGGTATGTTGTTCGCGTTAGTTGCAAGTTTCCTTTGGTTGGTGACCACTTGTTATGCCATTGGCTATATGCGCAGCCACCAAGAAAAAAATCAAACGCGTTTTTATGTGTGTTTCGCCGTTGCTATAGGTGCGGTGATGGGACTTGCTTTTTCGGCAAACCTTTTTACTTTGTTTATCTTTTATGAGGTACTTACTCTATCGACTTACCCTTTAGTGACACACGCAGGTACTGAAAAAGCAAAAAAAGGAGGGCGAATCTACCTAGGGATTTTACTGACTACATCAATCGTTTTCTTCCTGCTCGCGATTGTCAGTACCTGGCTTGTAGCAGGCACTTTAGACTTTAAGCTTGGTGGTATATTTGCTGATGATGTTGATAAAATAATTGCTAGCACCTTATTGGCATTGTTCATTTTTGGTATTGGTAAAGCCGCTATCATGCCTTTTCATCGCTGGTTACCTGCCGCGATGGTTGCACCGACTCCAGTGAGTTCACTTTTGCATGCGGTGGCCGTAGTAAAGGCTGGTGTGTTTACGGTATTAAAAGTTTGCATCTTTATTTTTGGCTTAGATTTATTGGCGGAATTACCCTCCACGCAATTTTTACTGTATCTAGCCGGGGCTTCTGTATTACTTGCCTCCCTCATTGCCATGCGACAAGACAATTTGAAAGCAAGGTTGGCCTACTCAACCGTGAGTCAACTGGGCTATATAACAATAGGGGCTTTACTAGCAACATCAGCAGGCGTAATTGGTAGTTCCATGCATATCGCTATGCATGCTTTTGGCAAAATAACCTTGTTCTTTTGTGCAGGCGCTATTTTAGTAACTTTACATAAATCAAAAATAAGCGAAATGCGTGGCATTGGTCGCCAAATGCCGATAACAATGATCGCATTCTTTATTGCGAGTCTTAGCATTATTGGTGTTCCTCCTACAGGAGGCACATGGAGCAAATGGTATTTAATGATGGGTACAATAGAAACTGAACAGTTTGTATTGATGGTAATTTTGATGTTGAGCTCTTTACTCAATATTGCTTATTTATTGCCAATTCCTTTTCATGCCTTTTCCCCCAAGCTCATTTTTTTTAAAACGTCTGTTAATTTAAGTAGCACGACTAACATCACAGAAGAGAAGTTGTTTAGCTTTGAGATAAAAGAGGCTCCTTTGCCTTCCTTAATCGCCATTGTTGTCACCACGTTAGGCTGCTTAACGTTATTTATTTACCCTCAGCCATTATTTGATTTGGCTTCAGCTATTTTGACTGGTAGAGAATAATTCATGAAAAATGATAAAAAATATCTGTTTGATAACCCTAATAACGTCAAGCGACTATTACATATTCTTTACGCCTGCTGCGCAATATTAGTCGTTTTAGATTTCGTTATTTACCGCCATACCATGCATGACTGGGAGAAACTGTGGGCTTTTTACCCTATCTATGGCTTTGTAGGCTGTGTAGTGCTAGTGGTTATTGCAACATGGATGAGAACTTTTTTGATGCGTTCTGAGGATTATTATGACAATCCCACCAACACGGATGCAGATAACGATTCTTTGAATAACAATACTTTAAATAAAAAAGGAGAACATCATGTGGATGATTGAACTACCACCCTTTGTACTCTTTTTTATTGGCGCATTAATTCTATTATTCACGCGCGGCATGCTTCGAAGTGCAATAATGATAGCAATTCCTATTGTCAGTGCTTTGCACTTAGTGATGGTCCCTGAAGGGGTTCATTTACAATTTACCTTTCTTGAATACCAATTGACGCCCTACCGTGTTGATGAGCTAAGCATAATGTTTGGCTATGTTTTTCATATTGCCGCATTAATTGGCATTATTTATTCATTACATCTTCGCGATACCATGCAACAAGTGTCCGCAATGCTTTATGCAGGCAGTGCTTTAGGTGCTGTTTTTGCCGGTGACTTGCTAACATTGTTTGTATTCTGGGAATTACTGGCATTTACTTCGGTATTTCTTATTTGGGCACGAAGAACACAGCGCTCCTATGATGCAGGCATGCGCTATCTTATTATTCAAGTGTTATCAGGTGTCATTCTTCTTGTCGGTACGCTTATTTATGCGTATGAAAACAATACACTAGCATTTGGGTATGTCGGTTTAGATAGTGTCGCTGGCTGGTTTATTTTTATTGCTTTTGGTATTAAGTGTGCTTTCCCTATCGCACATAATTGGTTAACAGACGCTTACCCAGAAGCGACAGTAACTGGAACCGTATTTCTTAGTGCTTTTACCACCAAAGTGGCGGTTTATGCGTTGGCACGCGCCTACCCCGGCGCCGAGATATTGGTTTATATTGGTGCAGCCATGACGTGTTTCCCTATATTTTTTGCAGTTATTGAAAACGATTTACGCCGCGTATTGGCCTATAGCCTAATCAACCAAGTAGGGTTTATGGTTGTAGGGATAGGTATTGGAACCGCACTTGCTATTAATGGGGCAGTATCCCATGCCTTTAATGATGTGATATTTAAAGGTTTATTGTTTATGTCTATGGGCGCTGTATTACAGATGACTGGTCGAATAAACGGCTCTGATCTTGGTGGATTATATAAAACCATGCCTAAAACCACGATACTTTGTATTGTTGGTGCTGCCTCTATTTCCGCCTTCCCGCTTTTTAGTGGTTTTGTCAGTAAATCAATGGTGATGTCTGCTGCTCTTGAAGAAGGGTATGACTGGATCTGGTTGATGTTATTGTTTGCTTCTGCGGGTGTATTTCATCATGCAGGAATAAAGATCCCATATTTTGCGTTTTTTGCTCATGATTCAGGTTTAAAGGCCAATGATCCTCCTAATAATATGCTTTTAGCCATGACTATATCTGCTGCACTTTGTATTGCCATTGGTATTTATCCACAAGCCCTATATTCATTGTTGCCTTATGACACTGGTTACAACCCCTATGATGCAACCCATGTTTTGGCACAAACGCAGTTACTGTTCTTCTCAGCGTTGGCCTTTGTTTGGCTTAACCTTAAAGGGTTATATCCACCTGAACTGCGTTCAACTAACTTAGATTTTGATTGGATTTACCGCCGTGCAATGCCAAATGCGTTGCAACAATTATTTAGCGTTATTTGGCAAGTAGATCGTTCATTAAGGGATACATTGAAGCTAAGGCTTAATCTATATTTAAGTTATTTTTCTAGAAAGAATGACCGACTGAGTATTCTACTGTCTCGAAACTATCCTTCAGGCAGTATGGTTATGTGGGTCGTTGTTGTACTCGCTACTTATCTATTACTTAGCTTTATTTAATAAGATATAGCCTCATCTTCAGTGAGCCTTTAAATGATACAGCGCTTATTTAATTAATTTTAAAAGTCTATTAATGCCAAATCTAAATTTATTGAGTTTAGATTTGGCATTAGCAGGCTTTTATTGATTATGTTATCGCTTTAAATTGTTTTTTCAGCTATGCCAAAAATATCATTTTTCTCTCATCAAGGGCGAAATCTGTGGCAGAAAGAAGGCAGTAACTTGAGCCATCTTTACAAAAACCGTAAGGAGCGACTAAGCGACTGTCGGCCAAATTTTGTTCCACCATAAACTTTGACGCAATCGCCACACCCAGACCTGCGCTTGCTGCTTCAAGGCTTAAATAAAAATGTTCAAATTCACGTTCACCGTTTTGCCCCTCAGCCGCTTGATTATTTTGTAAACACCAGTTTTGCCATGCGTTTATGCGCGTTTTAGCATGTAATCTAACCGCTTTTGTCAGTATTATATTACCTAATTTAGGTATACAAACAGGTCCTATCATTTCATCAGCTAATGGCTCTACAAAACAGTTAATATCAAAATCATTCCGCCTTATCGCTAAATCAATTCCTTGTTCTGCAAACTTAACTTCACCTCCGCCAGCAAATATGTGTACAACTATTTCTGGATGCTGCTGCTGAAAATCACCTAATCTGGCGATCAACCAGCGCCGTGCGTAATAAATAATTCATTGGCAGCGTCAACCATACTTAATCTTCGAGCCGTTACTTCAAAGACCTTCAATCCATTGAGTTGGGGGTGATTTCATTGAGTTTTTCTCACAGATTAGTTGATAAATGGTCGATTTTATTTATATAAAATAACCATCAGAATATCAACTGTTAATGACGATAGGGCTTTTTAGATAGTTACTCCGATCAAACAACTAGATATAAGTACTTGTGGTTAGGTTTAAGAAAAGCTATTGCAGCAATGCAAGCCAACCTAGGCGTACTGCCGCGATTGGTTACAATTAGGGAACAAAATGTCGGAAATTATTTCAGTTGCACTCATTACTTTATTGGCCGTGATTAGCCCTGGTGCTGATTTCGCGCTAGTTACGCGTAATAGTTATCTTTATGGCAGAAAATCAGGGTTGCTGACTACGCTAGGCATAGGGCTTGGGGTTCAAGTTCATGTATTTTATACCATGATTGGTGTTGGTTTTCTTATTACAGCACAACCATCATTATTTATAGTATTAAAAGCTTTAGGTGCTGCATACCTTATTTATCTCGGTTACCAAACCTTTGTCAGTAAACCTGTAACAGCTAATAACTTGGCAAAAAGCTCATCAACGCTCACATCATTTAAATCTATACAATTAGTTTTTTTTACAAACGCATTGAATCCTAAAACTACCCTGTTTGTATTGAGCACTTATTCACAGATAGTTAGTTCAGATACACCTATACTACAACAGTATTCTTATGGTGTTTTTATGACTTGTGCGCATTGGACTTGGTTTGCATTAGTTGGGATATTTTTTTCAACCTCATCATTACGTAACAAAATGCTTAATCATCAAAAACCAATCAATCAAGTTATTGGCTGTGCTTTAGCATCGCTAGGTGGTTTACTAGCGGTTGCATCAATTGCTCATTAACCCGCTTTAATCGTATTTACTATCATGAAGTTTTAGATTGTTATTAGTTTAACTTATTGACTGGAGTATGGAAAATAACCGATAGTTGAATGGTAGAATATAATCACGAGCGAGCACACAAGTCACTCAATGATTTAGCTCCTAAGCTTTATGAACAATTAAGGCTGGAAATTCTATTATAATCATATCTATAGATGGGGTGGTTATACTCTTTACTCTGATAAATATGGTTATTTCCTTTTCAAAAATGGAACGTTAGCTAAGCAATTATTGGAAAATGGAATATAAGTTCTTGATTGAGAACTTATTAAAAATAAATAAAAAAGGAAGAAAAATGAAAAAAGTATTGATAGCTAGTCTTTGTTTACTGAGCCTTAATAGTGTTGCCAATGTAACAGGTGTTTATGAGGTAAAGCGTGGCTTTGCTGAAACACTTGCA
>MAAC01018909.1_pt1 | contig 22459 bp, 20 predicted proteins | sample 1115981 | NCBI WGS metagenome assembly MAAC01 (sample SAMN04961126, study PRJNA320927) | seawater metagenome | isolation source: sample BD02T64 sea water enriched with oil for 64 days | place: USA:Gulf of Mexico | collected 2013-07-27
CAGGCCTTTGGCTGGCACCACTCCGGAGACATTGGCTACCGCGATAACGACGGCCAGTTCTGCTTTGTCGACCGCAAGAAGGACATCGTTAAATCCGGGGGTGAAAATGTCTCATCGGTCAAAGTGGAGAGCTGCATTCTCGCCTGTGAGGGCGTCGCCAATGTCGGTGTTATCGGCCTGCCTCACTCACACTGGGGCGAGGCTGTCACCGCCATCGTCAGTCGCAAGCCCGATGTGCAACTAGAAGCACAGGCCATTATCGACCACTGCAAGATGACTCTCGGCGGCTTCGAAACCCCCAAGCGAGTGATTATTCTCGATCAACTACCGATGACAGCGACCGGCAAGATCAAAAAACATTTACTGCGCAAGGAATACGCCGATTTATTTGATGGTGTAGAGAAATAACGACCTAAGGGGCCGTCAACGACGCCGGAACATCGGTGAAAAAATAATAAAGTAAAGATCTCCAGCCAGGTCGGTGCAGCCCCCCTTTCTACGACGATATTCATCTGCTCTGGCACGACGGGATTAACAAGGCCAATTTCAAGTGGGAAAGCGACGGCTACCCCTTCTGGTCACACCTGGGTTTATTCAATCGCGGTGGGACTATCGCCACCTGCCGAATATTTATCTGGTGTACTTTAAGAATTTCCTCAATGAGCTCGAAGGTGAAATGCGCAAGGTGGCAGGTTTTTTCGGTATTAAAGTCGATGAAGCCCAATGGCCCAGCCTCGTTGAACAGGTGACCTTCATAAGATGAAGAACAATGCTGTTGAGCTACTACCAGGGGGCGATAAGACCTTCCCCCAGTGCCAAGGCCTTTGTTAACAAGGGCTCCGCTGGCTGGCAGAAGGGGGTAGCGACAAGCTTTAGAAAACATGAAGACTCGGAGAAAGTGACCTAGACTGTATTTGAGCATAGGCGGACCTTTCCGAAGTAAAGAAGAGCCTTACCGTGGATACAGCACTTGAAGTCAATTTAATCCGGCGCATCGCCATGGGCGACACACTGCGCCGTCGCGCTAACAGCCACGGAGGGAGTGAAGCACTGGTGGAGTTTATCGATGGCGAGCGTGTGCCCACCACCTACGCCACCCTCAATCAACGCGTCAATCGCCTGGTGCGCGGCCTGCGGCAACGGGGAGTTCAACAGGGCGACCGCGTCGCCATTCTCGGTGCCAATACCAGCCAAATGCTTAGCGCTCTGCTGGGCTGCTTTAAGGGCGGTTTTGTCGCGGTACCCATCAACTTTTCGCAAAACCTCGGGGATGTTGAGTACAATATTGAACACTCCGGCAGTGTCGCCGTTTTTTTCGATGAGGCCTTGCAGCCCCTCGTTGACGAGATCTGCGCCAAGATTGATCGCAGCTTTCTACTGATCAGCCTGGCCGGCGAGGCAAGGGGCGATGTTGTCACTTTCGAGACACTGCTCAGCGAGCAGGACAGCGGGGAAGTTGAAGATATTATTATCGAAGACGACGACCTCGCCGAAATCATGTACACCAGCGGCACCACCGCGCGCCCCAAGGGAGTGATGCTGTCCCACAAAAACCTCTTCATCGCCACCCTCAACACTACCATCAGTATTGGTGCCAATAAAGACTCCATCAGCCACGCCGCCGTATTGCCACTCTTCCACATCGCGGCACAGATTTTTGCCCTGGTATCACTGCATTTAGGCAGCAAAGTGGTACTGCAAAACGGCTTTGAGCCAGCCACACTGCTCGGCCTGATTGAGTCGGAAAAACTAAAGTTTTCCCTACTGCTACCACTGATGTGGAAGGCCATGCTCGATTGCCCCGAGCTTCACCAGCACGACTATTCCAGTTTGCAATTGGCGATGTACGGCATGGCGCCAATGGACACCGCGTCACTGGTCACACTGCACAAGATCTTTGGCTGCCCCTTTAGCACCGGCTCCGGACAAACTGAAATCACCGGGCTCGCCACCATGATGGAGCCCTGCCGCGAGGCATTCAAGGAGGGCAATGTCTGGGGCAATGGTACCGTCACCAGCGACCAGGCGGTGATGGACGACTATGGCAATATCCTACAGGTCGGCGAGATTGGTGAAGTTGTGTGGCGCAGCCCCCAAGTGATGTTCGCCTACTACAATAACCCAGAGGCCAGCCGCGCGGTCCAAACCTTTGGCTGGCACCACTCCGGTGACACCGGCTATCTGGACGACGATCTGAACTTCTGTTTTATCGACCGCAAAAAAGACACCATCAAGTCCGGTGGTGAAAGCGTCTCCTCGGTGAAGGTCGAGAGCTGTATTCTCAACTATGGCGGTATCGCCAATGTCGCCGTTATCGGCCTCGCCCACGAATACTGGGGTGAAGCCGTCACCGCCGTGGTGAGTGGCATGGCCGATACCCAACTGGAAGAGCAAGCCATCATCAGCCATTGTAAGCAGACCCTCAGCGGCTTCGAAAACCCCAAGCGCGTGATCATTCTCGAGCAATTGCCAATGACGGCGACGGGCAAGGTGAAAAAACATCTGCTGCGTCAGGAGTACGCAAATTTATTTAAAAGTAACTAGCGGCGCCAGAACATCGGTGTAAATAAAACTAATAAAGTAAAGATCTCCAGCCGCCCCAGTAACATGCCACCGCACAGCACCCACTTGGCGAAGCCATTAATATCGCCGTAGTTGGCCGCCACCGCGCCTAGGCCTGGGCCGAGGTTGTTGAGCGATGCTGTGGTCGCCGACCAGGCGCTAATATAGTCGAGACCCGAGGCCATCAGCAGCAGCACAATGGCGTAAAACACTGCCAGATAAACGCCAAAGAAAGCCCAGATGGAATTGATAACGCGCTCCGAGACGATACGGCCATTGACCTTAATGGGAATCACCGCGCTGGGGTGAATCAGCTTTTGTATTTCACTCAGACCCTGCTTGGCAATAATCATCATGCGGCCCACCTTAATACCGCCACCAGTGGACCCGGCACAGGCGCCAAAGAAAGACAGGAAAATCAGTAGGAAGGGCAGGAAGCTGGGCCAGGCACTGAAATTATCGGTGGCAAAGCCAGTGGTCGTCATCATCGACACCAACTGAAACACTCCGTGGTTAATGGCCCCCATTCCCTCGTGGGAGTCACTGTAGTACAAATAAGCACAGACAATAAACATGCCCGCAAACAGCATCGCCATATACAGGCGAGCCTCCGAATCAAACAGATAGGGCTTTATGCTTTGCCTGCGCCAGGCCATAAAATGCAAACCAAAATTTAGCCCCGACAGCATCATAAAAAATACGCAAACACTATTGATCAAGGCACTGTCGAAGTAGCCCATACTAGCGTCGTGGGTGGAAAAACCACCGATGGCGACCGTGGCAAAACTGTGGCCGATGGCGTCAAAGGCATTCATGCCGGCCAGCCAATAGGCCAGGCCACAGGCCACTGTAAGCACCACATAAATCAAAAACAGCATCTTCGCCGTCTCGGTAATACGCGGAGTCAATTTACTATCTTTAACCGGGCCTGGGGTTTCGGTGCGGTAGAGCTGCATGCCACCAATGCCGAGCATGGGCATAATCGCCACCGCGATTACGACAATGCCGATACCCCCCAGCCACTGCAGTTGTTGCCGGTAGTAGAGTATGGAGCGCGGTAGCTCATCCAAACCACTGATTACCGTCGCCCCCGTGGTAGTCAGGCCCGAGATGGATTCAAACACCGCGTCGGTGAGGGATAGCGAGGGCTCGACCAGCGCCAGGGGCAGTGCTCCACCGAGGCCGAGCATGATCCAAAAAAGCACCGTCACCAAAAAACCATCCCGCGTGCGCAGTTCGCCACTACTGCGGCTATTAGGCAGCCACACCAGGGTGCCGATCGAAAACGTAATGGCAAAGGCGAGGAAAAAGGCCCGCTCCGTTTGCTCCTGATAAATCACCGCCACCACTATGGGTACCAGCAGGGTGAGGCTGAAGATCATCAGCAACAGGCCGAGAATACGCGCGATGATTGAATAGTGCATTAGACGGCGCCGTGACCGGAAATAAGCATATGAAAACAGAGTCCCTAGAAAAAGGTGAAGCCGACTTGAAAGAGTTTCTCGACATCCCGCGTGTGGCGTTTGTCGATCATAAACAAGATGACGTGGTCATCGGATTCAATCACCGTGTCGTGGTGGGTGATAATCACCTCGCCACGGCGCACCAGGGCGGCGATGGTCGCGCCTGCGGGCAGGGTCAAACTCGCGATGGTTTTGCCCACCACCTTGGAACTTTTGGCATCGCCGTGAGCGACGATCTCCAGGGCCTCGGCAACACCACGGCGCAGTGAGTGCACGTTGACCGTATCACCGCGGCGCACATGACTCAGCAAGGAGCTAGTGGTGGCCTGTTGTGGCGATACGGCAATGTCTATTTGACTGCCCTGCATCAGCTCCGCGTAAACCGGATTGGTGATTAGGGTCATTACCTTTCTGGCACCGAGGCGCTTGGCCAGCAGCGAGGCCATAATATTGACCTCATCGTCATTGGTGACGGCGATAAAGACATCGGTGGTCTCGATGTTTTCCTCGAGCAGTAACTCCCGATCCGCCGCCTGACCATTTAGCACCACCGCCCGGTCCAGGGACTCGGCCAAAAACTCGGCTCTCGACAGATGGTATTCAATGACCTTGACGTTGTAGCTACCCTCCAGGGCCTTGGCCAGACGAAAGCCAATATTGCCGCCACCGGCAATAATGAGACGGCGGTAGGGTTTTTCCGAGCGCCGCAGGAAGCTCATCACCTTGACAATATCGGAGCGTGCGGCAACAAAGAACACCTCGTCGCCCTCTTCGATCACCGTATCGCCCTGGGGTACGAGGGAACGATCTCGGCGATAGATGGCCGCAGCGCGGGCATCGACACCGGGCATCTGCTCACGAATTTCACTCAACTGGTGGCCAATCATCGGGCCATCGGCGAGGGCTCGCACAGCCATCAATTGCACAGCGCCGTCGGCAAAGTCGAGCACCTGCAGGGCGCCCGGATGTTCGACCAGCTTGCGAATATAATCGGTCACCACTTGCTCAGGCGTAATCAATACGTCAACCGGCACGTGGGCGTCGCTGAAAAGTTTGTCGCGATAGGTCTTGCTGATATAGCTACTGGCGCGCACCCGGGCAATCTTGGTTGGGGTGCGGTACAGCGAGAAGGCGATCTGGCAGGCCAGCATATTGACCTCATCGCTACTGGTCACGGCGACCAGCATGTCGGCATCTTCGATGCCCGCCAACTCGAGGACATCGGGGTGGGAACCCAGGCCGGGCACGGTGCGAATATCGAGCCTGTCCTGCAACTCTCGGAGTCGATTTTCATCGGGGTCGATCAAAGAAATATCGTTCGCTTCACTGGCCAGGTTCTCCGCCAGGGTGCCGCCAACCTGCCCGGCGCCAACAATCACAATTTTCATGCTTGGTTATCGCTTATTTGTTTTTTAACAAGCCGTGGACCTGGCTATTCACTGTAGGGGCCAACGAAAAATGCAACTACCCTCAGCCTTTACACAGCAGGGCATAATAAAAACCATCGTGGCCATCAATTGTTGGCAGCAGCTGCCGCCCCAAGGGCGTTTGTCTACCGATCTCGACCGAAATATTTAACACCTCGGCATCGCTCTGCCTGGCAATAAACCCGGCGATACTGGCATCGTTCTCCTCGGGCAATATCGAACAGGTGGCGTAGAGCAGTTTACCCCCAGACTTGAGTAGAGGCCACAGGGCGTCGAGTAATTCTGCCTGCAGCTCAGCGAGGCGGGCAATGTCGTCGGGTTTGCGCAGGAGCTTGATGTCGGGGTGGCGGCGAATCACCCCGGTGGCGGAACAGGGTGCGTCGAGTAAAATTCGATCAAAAAGCTGGCCATCCCACCACTGGCTGGTGGCGGCAGCGTCTGCCGCCACCAAAGTGGCCTGTACCTTGAGCCGCGCGAAATTTTCTTTGACTCGACCGAGGCGAGCATCATCAATATCGAGGGCCACCAGCTCGGCGAGCTTCGGTTCGCGCTCCAGAATATGGCAGGTTTTACCCCCGGGAGCACAGCAGGCATCGAGTACGCGCTGTCCGGGCTCAAGCTCTAACAGTTGAGCGGCGAGCTGGGCGGCCTCGTCCTGGACGCTAAGTAGACCGTCGGCAAAACCCGGAAGGGCGTCGACACCCGTGGCTTTGTGTAGCTGCACACCGTCCTCACTAAGCGTTATTGCCTGTGCTGCGATGCCCGCCGTTTGTAGGGTATCAAGATAGTCAGCCCGACTCTGACGTAGCCTGTTAACTCGCAAGGTCATGGGCCCGGGGTGGTTATTGGCGGCAAAAATAGCCGCGGCCTGCTCGGGCCAAGCCTGCTCAATACGCTTACACAGCCACTTGGGGTGGGCGTACCGATACACACCTTGGTCCTGCAATTGCGTATTGAGACTGTCGCGCTCGCGAATAAAACGACGCAGCACACCATTCACCAGGCCCTTGGCCCAAGGTTTTTTGAGTTTTTTCAAGGCCGCCACGGTTTCATTAACGGCGGCATGATCGGGGATCCGCGTCTCCATAAGCTGGTAGAGCGCGCAGGCCAGCAGCACGTGAATATCCCTGTCCTTGGCGCGAAAGGGCTTCTCAATTAGGGTGTTAAGCACGGTATTTATGCGAGGATACCAACGCAAGGTGCCGTAACTCAGTTCCTGCAGTAGCGGCCTATCCCTCTCCACTACCTCTGCCATCTGCTCGGGTAGGCACTGATTCAGCGACACACCGTCGCGAATAACCGCCAGTAGCACCTTGGCCGCAGCAACTCTAACTTGCACCGCTAGCATCCTCTGACATACCCAGTTGCACACCTGCGGCGAATAATTGCGCCTGACTGTTCAATACCGCCCGCACCGGCAGGCGTTTTTTACCCGGCAGCTGGATTTCACTGAGTACCAGCGCACCCTTTCCACAAGCCACCCAAATGCCACGGCTATCGCACTTCAAAATAGTACCAGCGCTGGCTTGATGGGGGTGAGCAGCCTCTACTTCGGCAGCCCACACTCGGAGTCGCTCATCACCTAATGTGGTGAACGCGACGGGGAAAGGGTTGAAGGCGCGGATTTTTAAATCCAGCTTGATTGCAGAATATGACCAGTCGAGACGCGCCTCTTCTTTGCTAATTTTCGGTGCATAGTTACTCAAGGCATCGTCCTGTACTTCGCCGACCAAACGGTTCTCTGCCAGCCCCTCCAGTGCTTCGAGCAAGGCCTCGCAGCCAATATCCGCCAGCTTGTCATGTAAACTTCCGCCGTTATCGTCACCATCAATAGCGCACTCAGCCTTTAGCAGCATTGGCCCGGTATCCAGCCCCGCTTCCATTTGCATGATGGTGACACCGCTTTTGTCGTCCCCCGCCTCCAACGCGCGGTGGATAGGCGCAGCACCCCGCCAGCGCGGCAATAGCGAGGCGTGAACATTAATGCAACCCAGGCGCGGAGTATCGAGCACCACCTGAGGCAGAATCAGACCATAGGCCACCACCACCATCAGGTCGGCGGCGCAAGCCTCTAACAGTTGCTGATCTTCGAGTGATTTAAAGGAGGCTGGCTGCATCACCGGCAGGCCATGTTGCTCGGCCAATACTTTCACGGGGCTGGGCTTGAGCTTTTTACCACGCCCTGCAGGTCGATCGGGCTGGGTATAGACCGCCACCACTGTATGTATATTCTGGTCGAGTAAAGCCGCCAAATGGCTGGCCGCGAAATCGGGCGTTCCGGCAAAAATAATCTTCAAGATAGCGTCTCGATGTGCGTTCGATACTGTTTACAAGGAACGGCAGGACAACAGCTTTTAAGGAGCCGATTGCCGATGCAATTTTTCCAGTTTTTTCCTAATGCGCTGGCGCTTTAGAGCCGATAAGTAATCGACAAACAGCCTGCCGTTAAGGTGGTCCAACTCGTGCTGTATACATACCGCCAGCAGGCCATCCGGTTCCAGCTCAAAGGCGTCGCCATTCTCATCGAGAGCCCGCAGACGAATACAATCTGGGCGCGATACCGTTTCATAGAAACCCGGCACCGAGAGACAGCCCTCATCGTGCTCCAGTTCGCTATCACCGATAAACTCCACCTCGGGGTTAATCAAAATCAAGGGCGAATCGCGCTCCGGAGAGATATCCATCACCACAATCCGCTCGTGGACATCAACCTGGGTTGCCGCCAAGCCAATGCCCTTGGCCTCGTACATGGTCTCAAACATATCGTCGAGCAGGCGGCGAATGCGCTTGTCGACCTTGGCTACAGGTGCAGCTGTGGTACGCAGGCGGGGGTCTGGAAATTCAAGAATTGTTCTAATAGTCATAGCTTTGTGATGGAATTCTAGCAAAAGGGTATAAACGGCTGTTAACATTCGGGCTGGTCCAATAATTACAAGCTTGAACCGACCGATGTCAGGAGTATACACCATCGGCCTCTAGCCTAAGGAAGCGCCTTGATGAAAAGCCCTATAAAGACAGTCGCATTGGCACTAATAAGTGCCTGGGTCTTGGTCGCAGCAGCGGTGGCAGAGGCCCCGTTTAATGACGACATCCCGGATAAATACACCGTCACCAAGGGCGATACACTGTGGGACATTTCCGCCCACTTTCTCGCTCAGCCCTGGTTGTGGCCGGAAATTTGGCAGGTCAACCCACAGATTCAAAACCCCCATCTCATCTACCCCGGCGACATCATCAGCCTCATATACATCGATGGCAAACCGCGCCTGATACTCAATCGCAGCCGCAACGTGAAACTCAGCCCTCAGATTCGCGAGGTTAGTAACCGCCAGGCTATTTCCACCCTGCCCCTCGATATGATCAACAGCTTTCTATCGCGCAATAGAGTCGTAGAGCCAGGCATTCTAGAGGCGGCACCCTACATTCTTTCGGGCCAAAACAAGCACTTACTAACGGGTAAAGGCCAGGATTTTTATGCCCGCGGTGATTTCTCCGAGGCACAAAATGCCTTCGGCGTTTATCGCAATGGCGGGCCCTATACCGACCCCAAGACCCATGAGGTTCTGGGCATTCGCGCCAAAGATATCGGCGCCGGTAGCATTAGAGCCGTCGATGATGACATCGCCACTCTCAAGGCCACTCGCAGCGTCGAAGAGCTGCGTATTAACGATAGGCTACTGGCTCTGGAAGAGCGCAAGATTGACGCCACATTTTACCCCAGCGCACCACCCGAGGACACCGAGGGCGTGATCATGTCCGTTGAAGGCAGCGTTAGCACCGGCGGCATGCTCGATGTAGTGAGCATCAATCTTGGCGAGCGCGATGGTGTTGAAATTGGCAATATGCTGGCCATCCTCAAAGCTGGCGCCATTGTTAAAGATCGCGTGCGGGGCGGCACGGTCACACTACCCCCTGAAAACGCTGGGCTGATGATGGTCTTCCGCACCTTTGAAAAAATGAGCTTCGCCCTCATCCTCAATGCCGACCTGCCTATTTCTATTAAGGATATTGTACGCGAGCCCTAAGCAGCATGAGCTAAGAACCAAGGGGCACAGGCTCGGCCAGCCCCCTTTCATGCAACACATTAACGACGGCCCCAAGGATGGTAGCCATGACCACGGAATCCGAATGCGCCCTCACGCTACAGGCCCTTCCCGGCATCGGCGCCATTGCCCTCGGTAAACTCCAGCACCAATTTGGTAGTTTTGCCAAGGCCCTGGAAGCGCCAATCAATTCCGTTGCCCCCGCCTATCGCAAAAGCTTGAGAGCCTTTCGAGCAAAACCCGATGTTTTCAAAAAATTAGCGCGAGAGACCCACGATAACTGCCTTAGAGGCGATATCAACATTGTTCTTATTTCCTGCCGCGACTATCCGCCACTATTGCGAGAAATCGATGCGGCGCCGGCACTGCTCTTTATCAAAGGCGACATCCAGGCTCTAAACCTGCCACAAATTGCCATCGTTGGTAGCCGCCACCATTCACGCTCCGGGCAGCAAAACGCGCAAGCTTTTGCCCGCCACCTGGCCAACAGCGGCTTTGCCATTACCAGCGGCCTGGCCCTGGGTATAGACGGTGCCGCCCACCAGGGCGCCCTTGAAGGAGGTAAAACCGTCGCCGTACTCGGCACCGGCGTCGATGTCGTCTACCCCCGTCGCCACCAAATGCTCTATGACGACATTATCGCCAGGGGCGGAGCTATTGTTTCCGAGTTCCCGCCGGGCACTCCCGCCCGTGCCGGCAATTTCCCGCAGCGCAATCGCATTATCAGTGGCCTCAGCCTTGGCGTGCTGGTAGTCGAGGCGGCACTAAAAAGCGGTTCACTAATTACCGCTCGCCTCGCCATGGAACAGGGCCGAGAGGTATTTGCCCTACCCGGCTCCATCCACAACCCCAGTGCCAAGGGCTGCCACCAATTAATTCGCCAGGGCGCAGCACTGGTGGAAACGGCCGACGACATTATTAGCGAGCTGGGCGGCATGCTCGCCTACCAGGCAGCAGGCTTAAAACAACAAGCCACAGATTGCACTGACACTCTGGACGCAACCTCAAGCAGGGTACTCGATGCCCTCGGTTTTGATCCCGCCGACCTGGATACTTTAATGGCACGCACTCAAATTCCACCGGCCACGCTTAGCGCACAACTGGTGCAACTGGAACTTGAGGGCTGGGTCGAACAGCGAGCCGGGCTTTATAACCGGCTACAATAGACTGCCTCCCTGATTGCCCTCGGCAGCATCTTGGGGTAGCCTGTGCGCTTTTTCACAGCGAGCGAGGCTCCGCCACCATGAGCAAACCTTTTGTCGCCATCTTAATGGGCTCCGACTCCGACCTTCCTATCATGGAAGCCAGTTTTGACGTGCTCAATAAACTCGGCGTGCCTTTCGAAGCGAAAGTCACCTCCGCCCACCGCACCCCCGCGGTCACTCACGATTACGTCACCTCCGCCGATGAACGCGGTTGCGCGGCCTTTATCTGTGCTGCGGGCATGGCCGCCCACCTGGCCGGAGCGGTTGCCGCCCTGACCCTAAGACCTGTTATCGGCGTGCCGATTGATGGCTCCCTCGACGGCCTCGACGCCCTGCTATCAACCGTGCAGATGCCCGGCGGCATCCCCGTTGCCACGGTCGCCATTGGCAAGGCCGGTGCTAAAAATGCCGCCTACCTGGCCGCGCAAATCATCGCCGGTGCCGACCCCGTGTTGTATCAAAGCCTGCTCGACGAGCGCGCAGCCAATGCTCAAGCCGTGATCGACAAAGACTTGGCACTACAAAAGAAACTACAGGCCCGATCCAAGGCCTAAGTGATGACGAATCTTGCGCTGCGTCCGGGCATACGTCGGGCCGCAGCCCATCTGCGCGACGGCGTCGTCGCCTATCCGACAGAGGCCGTATGGGGCCTGGGCTGCGACCCCGACAACCCTGATGCCGTGCAAAGTTTGCTGCGCCTAAAAAGACGTGATCCACGCAAAGGTCTGATTCTCATCGCCGCCGATATCGCCATGTTCGCGCCTTATTTACAAGGCTTACCTGCCCCTCTTATTCTACAACTGCAGCAAAGCTGGCCCGGGGCCATCACCTGGTTAGTCCCCAATAATCACCACGCCTCTGCCTGGATTAGTGGCGGCCGCGAAACACTGGCACTGCGCGTTACCGCCCACCCAGTGGCGGCTGCACTAAGCCGAGCTTTTAACGGCCCACTGGTATCGACATCGGCCAACCCCCAGGGCCTGCCACCGGCAAAATCATTGATGAAGGTCAAAGCTTATTTCGGCAATAGCCTTGATGCTTATACCCCCGGTAGTATCGGACACGCCGCCACACCGAGCGAAATCCGCAGCCTGCTGACCGGCGAAGTTATTCGCGCCGCCAGCTGAGCAACAGCCATGCCACTACGAGGAAATCATCATGGTCGATAGCAGCGCCGTTAAAGAGTATTTACTCGATCTGCAAGAGCGCATTTGCCAGCAACTACAAGCCCTTGAGCCCAGCACCCAGTTTCGCGAAGATGCCTGGGAAAGAGAGGGCGGCGGCGGTGGTCGCACCCGTGTTATCGAAAATGGCTCTGTCTTCGAAAAAGGTGGCGTCAACTTCTCCCATGTCTTCGGCACACAATTGCCGCCCTCGGCCACCGCAGCCCGACCCGAACTCGCCGGGCGCTCCTTTGAGGCCATGGGCGTCTCCCTGGTGCTACATCCGCTCAACCCACTAGTACCGACCTCTCACGCCAACGTGCGTTTTTTTATTGCCGAAAAAGAGGGTGAAGAACCCGTTTGGTGGTTTGGCGGCGGTTACGACCTCACCCCCTATTACGGCGATGAAGCCGATTGCCGCCACTGGCACAATACCGCCAAGGCAGCCTGCGAGCCCTTTGGCAAAGACATCTACCCGCGTTTTAAGGAGTGGTGCGATAGCTACTTCTACCTCAAACATCGCGATGAAGCGCGTGGTGTTGGCGGGCTATTTTTCGACGACTTCCACGAACTCGGTTTCACCGACAGCTTCGCGCTAATGCGCGCCATTGGCGACAGCTTCACCCAAGCCTATGTACCCATCGTAGAAAAACACCTCGCCCGACCCTACACCGAGGAGCAAAAGAACTTCCAGCTCTATCGCCGTGGCCGCTATGTTGAATTCAACCTGGTTTACGATCGCGGCACACTATTTGGCCTGCAATCGGGGGGACGCACCGAATCCATTCTGATGTCGCTACCGCCTCGGGTTAGCTGGCAATACGACTGGCACCCCGAACCCGGTAGTGAAGAGGCACGGCTTTACGATGTCTTCCTGCCACACCGCGATTGGGCCGACAACTAAGCAGCTGAGTAACTACCGATGACAGATCAATACGCCGTTTTTGGCAACCCCATCAAGCACAGCCGCTCACCACAAATTCACAGGGCCTTTGCCGAGCAAACGAAGCAGGACATTCACTATGTCAGCACTCTGGTTGCACCGGATCAGTTTCAAGCGGCGGCAAGTCAGTTCTTCGACGCCGGCGGTAAGGGCTTAAATATTACCGTGCCTTTCAAGCAGGATGCCTTCGCCTTTGTCGACCGACTCAGTGAGCGCGCCCGCCGCGCAGGTGCGGTCAACACCCTCATTCACCAGGATGACAGCTCAATACTCGGCGACAATACCGACGGCATCGGTCTGGTTCGCGACATCACCACCAACCTCGACTGGTCGATTACTGACAAGAAAGTACTGCTGATCGGCGCTGGTGGTGCCGTTATGGGTGTATTAGAACCGCTGTTAAAAAAACAGCCGGCATTAATTGTTATCGCCAATCGCACGGTGAGCAAAGCAGAAAAGCTAGCAAAAGACTTTGCCGATCTCGGTAATATTGAAGGCTGTAGTTTTGAGGCACTCAAAGAAAGCGGCCCCTTTGATCTCATCATCAACGGCAGCAGTGCCAGCCTCAGCGGACAACTCGCCCCCGTACCCGAGACAGTGTTGAGTAAAAACACCCAGGGCTACGACATGATGTACGCCGCCGAAGCCACCCCCTTTATGCGCTGGATGAACGAGCACGGTGCACAGCAAACAGCTGACGGCTTAGGCATGTTAGTTGAACAGGCTGCGGAGTCATTCAGCCTCTGGCGTGGTGTGACGCCTAAAGCACAGCCGGTGATCGCGGCAATTCGTGCTGAGATGTCAGCGTAAAATAAGCTGCTGACTGGTCTTTATAAATGTGGCAGCGAAAGACCTGACCCCGCTTTACCTTGACCCCGCTTTACCGTTTTGTTTGGTGCTGGCGGCGCCGTAATGGGCGCACTAGACTCGTTGTTAAAAAAACAACCTCAAGCCATTGTCATTACAAACCGTACTGTCAGCAAGGCTCAGGAGCTAGCCAGTGCCTTTGCAGACCTTGGTAACATTAGTCGTTGTGGTTTTGATGAACTAATAGGGAGTGGACACTTTGATCTCATTATTAATGGTACTAGTGCCAGTCTCGCGGGTGAATTAACACCGCTACCTGCTCAGGTAGCCACTGCACACACCCAGGGCTACGACATGATGTACGCCGCCGAAGCCACGCCTTTCATGCGCTGGATGAACGACCTCGACGCAGAACAAACTGCCGATGGACTGGGTATGCTGGTTGAGCAGGCTGCGGAGTCATTCAGCCTCTGGCGTGGAGTGCAGCTTGATACTCAGCCGGTAATTGCGGCGATTCGGGCAGAGATGCCATCACTGACTTAGAAAACCCAAAATGGTTTTAGAGAGGACAGCGGGCTGAGTGAACATCGGCAAATGGCCGCTGTCCATCGTGCGCGAATCGACAAGCTTAAATTTGCTGGCGATACGCTGCTGTGACGCCAGGGAAACAATTTGATCTCCCCGAGTATAGATATAGTACTTCTCTATTTCTCGAAAACGCACCGCATCCAGGCTTACCACGCCCTCAGCAATTACCGCCGGCTCATCAACGGCGGCTTCTAGTATCACCTTCCCCAATACCGAGTGCTCACTGTGTGATTGGGGAGCAAAGGACGCCAGAAAGCCCTCGGCGTCCTGTATCTTCATCAGCCCACTGGCCTCGTCATACACCACGCCTCGATAATAGTTTTCCTCGTCTGCTTTACTGAGCATATCAAAGGGTTTTTCACCATGGAGGGGAGCGACGGCGGCCAAATAAATAATTTTCTCGACAATAATTTCCGGGCACAGGCCCAGGAGATGATTGACCACAGCCCCGCCCTGGCTATGGGCGACAAAACTCAACTTGGGACCATGGCGAGCTGCTACTGTGCACAGCGATCGCGCAGAGCTGCCTAAGGTCACCTCATCGAATCCAGTACTACTTCCTCGCCCCGGTAAATTCACAGCCACAACCTCATGGCCAGAAGCTCGCAAGGCCTTAACAACTTCGCTCCAGGAATCTCCCGTTAAATGCGCGCCATGAACCAAGACCAGAGTCTGTCCACTGCCGCTTTCTCCCGCCCCATAAACAGAGACCGGCAATGCCATTGCTACCAACACGAGAGCCGAGCGCAGATAAGACCGCAGCTTCATCATTCATCCTTCAGTTATTATCATTAGAAATACGGCAAGAGAATGTCGCACCTCGCCGCTGGCCCGGCAACAACCGGGCCGCAAGCTTGTTAAATTTATTTAATTTGCTGCGCCAGCTCACCCGCTGCATAACTAACTGACACTGCATCCAGGCTCAGCGCTTTAATTTTGTCAGCATTACCTGCCGCACCAAATGATTCATAACGAGCAACGCAAATATCCTTCATCGCCGTCGTTGCGGCCGCGAGGTATTTGCGGGGGTCAAAGTCCGCAGGATTTTGCGCCATGTAGCGACGCATCGCGCCGGTTGAAGCGAGTCGCAAGTCGGTATCAATATTCACTTTGCGCACGCCGTGTTTAATGCCTTCGACAACTTCCTCGACCGGCACGCCGTAAGTTTCAGGAATTTCTCCGCCGTACTCGTTGATGATCGCCAGCCATTCCTGAGGCACTGCCGACGAGCCGTGCATGACTAAATGTGTATTGGGGATGCGCGCATGAATCTCTTTTACGCGCTGAATGGCCAGCACATCACCCGTTGGTGGGCGGGTAAATTTGTAAGCTCCGTGGGAGGTACCAATGGCAATCGCCAGGGCATCAACGTCGGTTTTGGCAACAAAGTCAGCGGCTTCGTCGGGGTCGGTAAGCATCTGATCAAGGCTCAAGGTGCCTTCAGCACCGACGCCGTCTTCTTCGCCCGCCTGTCCGGTTTCCAGCGACCCCAGACAACCCAGCTCACCTTCAACAGACACGCCACAGGCGTGGGACATTTCCACAACGCGACGCGTAACGTCGACGTTGTATTCATAGCTAGCGGGGGTTTTGCCGTCTTCTTCGAGGGAGCCATCCATCATCACCGATGAAAAGCCGAGCTGTATTGAGCGCTGGCAAATGGCCGGACTGGTGCCGTGATCCTGGTGCATCACCACGGGGATATGGGGGAATTCTTCGATGGCCGCGAGAATTAAATGGCGCAGGAAAGGCGCGCCGGCATATTTTCGCGCCCCAGCAGAGGCCTGCACAATCACCGGTGAATTGGTCTGATCAGCCGCTTCCATAATGGCACGCATTTGCTCGAGGTTGTTGACGTTGAACGCGGGCAGACCGTACTGAAACTCTGCAGCGTGATCCAACAATTGACGCATGCTTACTAGTGCCATAACTTTTTCCTTCCTTCCTGATGACTGACGTCGTTATTTAATTAATTACTTAAGGTTCTGTCCCTGCAAAGGACATTTGTGTGGTGCGAGCTAGTCGTCGCCACGCTCTTCTAAAATAGCGACTGCGGGCAGAGTCTTGCCTTCAACGTATTCGAGGAAAGCGCCGCCGCCGGTAGAAATATAGGACACATCATCGCTAATCGCGTATTTATCGACTGCCGCCAAAGTGTCGCCGCCACCGGCGATGGAAAAACCCTGGTTCGCCGCAATGGCGCGAGCAATCGCTTCGGTGCCCGCGCCAAACTGGTCGAACTCAAATACACCGACCGGGCCATTCCAGATAATAGTACCGGCATCTTGCAGAATGCTGGCAAGTTTCGCCGCTGTATCGGGGCCGATATCAAAAATCATATCGCCTTCACCGACATCATCGGCCGACTTTAGCGTGGCTTCAGCCTGCTCTGAAAACTCACTGCCAACCACCACATCCGTCGGCAGTGGGATGTCACATTTTTCCATGAGCCCACGAGCGACGTCCGTTAGATCATGTTCGCACAGCGACTTGCCAACCGGTTTGCCCGCAGCGGCTAAAAAGGTATTGGCGATACCACCACCAACGATCAGTTGATCGACCTTATCCGACAATGCTTCAAGCACTTTAATCTTCGTCGACACCTTGGCTCCACCCACAATAGCGACGACGGGCTTCACCGGTGCGGCTAGGGCTTTCGCCAACGCATCCAGTTCACCGGCTAGTAGCGGCCCTGCACAAGCGACTTTGGCAAAGCGAGCAACGCCGTGGGTCGAGGCCTGTGCCCGGTGGGCCGTACCGAAGGCATCCATCACAAAAATATCGCAGAGGCTGGCATAGGCTTTTGCCAGGGCCTCATCATTCTTTTTCTCGCCGTTGTTAAAGCGCACATTTTCGAGCAGGGCGACGCTACCACTGGATACATCGACACCATCTCGCCAGTCACTAATTACCGGCACGTCACAGCCCAGTAAAGCACTCAAATGAGTGGCAACGGGCTGCAGTGAAAACGCACTATCGGCCTCGCCTTCAACGGGGCGACCGAGATGGGACATCAACAAGACTTTTGCACCCGCTGACATCGCGGCACGAATGGTCGGCAACGCCGCACGAATGCGCGCATCGGAACTGACCGCGCCATCTTTAATGGGTACGTTCAAGTCTTCCCGTATTAATACCCGCTGATTGGCGAGATCGAGATTTTTCATTAACTTGATAGTCATTGTCTTTGCGCTTCCTTTTGCTTCTGCAAAAATTGTTGTTTCAAAAACCTGGATTATCAGGCTTGTTGTTGCCAGCACTTAGTTTTTACAACAGCCAGCCCTTCCAATATTCAGCCCTTCCAATGATCGATAATGTCGACCATACGATTGGCATAGCCCCATTCATTATCAAACCATAGCAAGACTTTGACTAAACGCTCGCCACCAACGCGAGTTTGGCTGGCATCGACAATACCCGAGTGAGCATCGTGATTAAAATCGCAGGACGCCAAGGGCTCTTCGGTGAAGCCAAGAATATTGTTTAAGGGCCCCTCGCTGGCGGCGCGCAGAATGGCGTTAACCTCGGCACTACTCGTGTCTCGCTGTACCTGCACTGACAAGTCGATGGCCGATACATTTTGCGTCGGCACGCGCATCGCCTGTGCTTCAAAACGGCCACTGAGTTCGGGCAATATACGGTCGATGCCCTTCGCCAAACCGGTTTCAACCGGAATAATCGACTGAAAGGCCGCTCGGGTTTTTCGCAGGTCTGTGTGGTGATAGGAGTCGAGTACTGGCTGATCATTCATCGCCGAGTGGATGGTGGTAATCACCCCCGCCTCGACACCCAGGGCATCGTGTAGCGCTTTAATCGCGGGCACCACACAATTGGTGGTGCACGATGCCGCCGAAATAATAAGATGCTCAGCACTTAATTGCTGATGATTAATGCCGTACACCACCGTGGCATCAATATCGGCTTCTGCCGGCTGTGAAAACAGTACCGCCTTAGCACCGGCATCGATATGTTGCTGAGCAATATTGCGTTCGGCAAAGGTCCCCGTACATTCAAGCACCAGATCGACATTGTGTTCGGCCCAGGGCAAGTCGTTCAGGGCTTGCTGATGACTGATGTGAATCTCATGCCCATCAATCACCAGCCGCTCTCCATCGGCGCTGGACACACCAATCTGGCCCGGAAAGCGGCCATGGGTGGAGTCATAACGGGTTAGGTAGGCAATCGTTTCGAGATCGGCCAACTCATTAATCGCCACGACTTGCAAACGCTCGCCGAGCTGCGCCTGGCGCTCATGCAGAGCGCGCAGCACGCAGCGCCCCACTCGACCAAAGCCATTAATGGCTAATCGCAGCGTCATTAAGCGTATCTCTGCTTAAGCCAATGGCGGATTAAACCAATCATTGCTTAGGCAAGTAGCGCCTTCGCTTTGGCCAGCACGTTATCGACGGTGAAGCCAAAGTGCGCCATCAATTCGGGGCCGGGGGCGGAGGCACCAAAGGTACTCATGCCAATCACTGCGCCGTCGAGGCCGGTGTATTTACACCAGAAATCCTCATGCAGGGCTTCAACGGCAATGCGCTTACGCACGCTCGACGGTAGTACGGACTCTCGATAGGCGGCATCCTGCGCATCGAAAATCTCGGTGCAGGGCATGGAAACAATACGCACCTTGCTACCTTGCTCGCTCAACGTTTTCGCAGCTTCAACAATTAACTGCACTTCAGAACCCGTCGCCATCAAAATCAAATCCGGCTCGCCGTCGCAATCGACCAAGGTGTAAGCGCCTTTTGCGATGGCCACTACTTGCTCGGCTGATCGCTCCTGGTGGGGTAAGCCCTGGCGCGTAAAGATCAATGCCGAGGGGCCATTTTGGCGTTCGATGGCGGTCTTCCAGGACACGGCAGACTCTACGGTGTCGCAGGGACGCCAGGTATTCATGCCCGGCGTGGTGCGCAAACTGGTGAGCTGCTCAACCGGCTGATGCGTGGGGCCATCTTCACCAAGACCAATGGAGTCATGGGTGAAGACAAAAATGCTGCGCAGCTTCATTAACGCGGCCATGCGCACGGCGTTGCGGCAGTACTCCATAAACACTAAAAAGGTCGCGCCGTAGTTAATAAAGCCGCCATGCAGAGCGATGCCGTTCATCATCGCCGCCATACCAAACTCGCGCACCCCGTAATAAAGGTAGTTGCCAGAGGCATCGTCAGCAGTGACGTCTTTGCAGCCCTTCCACATTGTATTGTTAGAACCCGCCAAATCAGCCGAACCACCGAGCAATTCGGGTAGCACTGGCCCAAAGGCATCGAGACAATTTTGCGAGGCTTTACGGGTTGCCGGTGACTCACCCTTGGCCTGACATTCCTCGACATAGGCCTGCGCCTGTTCAGTAAAGTCTGCAGGCAAATCACCATTGACTCGGCGCTGTAATTCAGCGGCTAATTCGGGGTGGGCCTGCGCGTAGGCGTCAAAGCGCTGCTGCCACTCGGCTTCGGCTTTTGCGCCTTTATCACTGGCCGACCAGCCCTCGTAAATCGTATCGGGCACAACAAATGCACCATGCTTCCAACCTAGTGCCTTTTTAGTCGCGGCAATTTCTTCGGCACCAAGGGGGGCGCCGTGGCAGCCCGAGGTGCCCTGCTTTGCGGGTGAACCAAAACCAATCACCGTTTGGCAGCAAATCAACGTCGGCTTGTCGCTTTCACCACGGGCCAGTTCTATCGCCGCTTTAATGGCTTCGCCATCGTGGCCATCAACTTTGGGGATCACCTGCCAACCGTAGGCTTCAAAACGCGCCGGGGTGTCATCGGTAAACCAGCCTTCGACTTCACCGTCGATGGAAATACCGTTGTCATCATAAAAGGCAATGAGTTTACCCAGCTTGTGCGTGCCCGCGAGCGAGCAAGCCTCGTGGGAGATGCCTTCCATCAGGCAGCCATCGCCGAGAAAGGTATAGGTGTAGTGATCGACAACATCGTGACCGGGTTGATTAAACTGCGCGGCGAGAATCTTCTCTGCCAGCGCCATACCTGCAGCATTGGCAAGACCCTGACCCAGCGGTCCAGTGGTGGTTTCAATACCGGGCGCTTCACCCAGTTCGGGATGGCCTGCGGTTTTGGAATGCATCTGGCGGAAATCTTTTAAATCCTGCAGAGACAGCTCATATCCTGTGAGATGCAGCAGCGAATACAAAAGCATCGAGCCGTGGCCGTTCGACAGCACGAAACGATCGCGGTCAGCCCAGGCAGGATTGGCCGGGTTGTGGCAGAGGTAGTCATTCCACAGCACTTCGGCGATATCCGCCATACCCATGGGTGCCCCGGGGTGGCCACTATTGGCCTGTTGGACGGCATCCATACTGAGCGCGCGGATAGCATTGGCAAGATCACGGCGGGATTGCATCGAAGCGATACTCCAGAAGAAGAAAAAAAGGGGCGCTATTTTCCCGCACCGGCGCCAGTCAGTAAAGAACTCCTGTCGATTTATCGAGATTTGTGCCCCTTTAAAGCCCTCATATACACCCAAGCTAGCCATATCAAATAATTTTGATATTGTAATTCCAGCCCAATGTAGTAAAGTCCCGCCCCATGAGTACTCTCAACCCCAACAACGACCAAGCCCCTGGTGCCATTTCCGGCCTCAGCGCCCTCTGTAAGGCCGCCGGCGATGAACTGCGCCTGCAAATTTTGCGCGTACTGCAGCGCGACGCCTTTGGTGTGCTCGAACTGGCACAGATCTTTGGCATCCGCCAACCCGCCATGAGCCATCACCTCAAAGTACTGGCCAAGGCCGGCCTGGTAGTCACTCGCAAGGAGGGCACCTACATTTTCTACCGCCGCAATATCAACGACGGTAGCGAGCTGGCCCTGCTGCGCGAACAGGTTTTCACCCAACTCGATACCTGCGACCTACCCGCGGCCGTACTGGCAGAGGTCGCCGGCATTCATGAACATCGCTCTAGCACTTCAAAAACCTTCTTCAAACTCAATGCCGAAGGCTTTCGCCAGCAGCAGGATCTGATCGCGAGTTATTCACTCTATGGCGATGCGGTGCTGGAGTTACTCGAGCCCGAACGCCGCAAGGGCGCAAAATCCGTTCTCGAAATAGGCCCCGGTGAAGGCGAGCTCCTGGCAGCATTGGCACCGCGCTTTGCCCAGGTCATCGCCCTCGATAACGCCCCCGCCATGCTCGAGCGCGCCGAGGCCCTGGTGGGTGACGAACACAGCGGCAACATCCGCTTTATTCTCGGCGAAACGAGCAGCAAGGCCGCCGCTAAAATCAGCGTCGACTGCACCACCTTAAACATGGTTCTCCACCATGTCGCCACCCCCGTCGCCATGCTCAAAGATATCTACCAGCTCCTCAAACCCGGTGGCACTTTAATCGTCACCGAGCTCTGCCAACACGACCAGGATTGGGTGCGCGATGCCTGCGGTGACCTGTGGCTGGGCTTTTGCCCCGAAGAGCTGAGCATTTGGGCTCAGGAATGTGGCTTTAAAGCCGGCGAAAGTGTCTATATGGCACAGCGCAACGGCTTTAAGGTTCAGCTGCGAAAATTTCACAAATAAGCGTCTACACTGATAAATCGGCAACACTGAAGCCGGCAACAAAAACAAGGTCTAACAGATGAGTCAATACAGCATATTCACCTCTGAATCCGTATCGGAGGGCCACCCCGATAAAATGGCCGACCAGATTTCCGACGCCATTCTCGATGCCATTATTGCCGATGACCCCAACGCCCGTGTTGCGGTGGAAACCCTGGTGAAAACCGGTGTCGCTGTAATCGCCGGTGAAGTGCGCACCAACACCTATGTCGATCTGGAAAACATTGTCCGCGAGGTCATCCTCGATATCGGTTACGACAGCTCCGATGTTGGCTTTGACGGCGCCACCTGCGCGGTGCTCAATGCCATTGGTAAGCAATCTGTCGATATCGCCGTCGGTGTCGATGAGGCCGACAATAAAGATCTCGGTGCGGGCGATCAGGGCTTGATGTTTGGTTATGCCACCAACGAAACCGAGGTGCTGATGCCGGCACCCATCTACTACGCCCACCGCCTGGTCGAGCGCCAGGCCCATTTGCGCAAGCACAAGGTACTGTCCTGGTTGCGCCCCGATGCGAAAAGCCAAATCACCCTGCGCTATGAAAAGGGCGTGCCCGTTGCCGTCGACGCCGTCGTGCTATCGACCCAGCACAGCCCCGATATTTCCCTGGCCGACCTGCAAGAGGCGGTCATGGAACACATTATCAAACCCGTGTTGCCCACCGAATGGCTGCATGCCGACACGCGTTA
>MAAC01012917.1_pt1 | contig 22435 bp, 16 predicted proteins | sample 1115981 | NCBI WGS metagenome assembly MAAC01 (sample SAMN04961126, study PRJNA320927) | seawater metagenome | isolation source: sample BD02T64 sea water enriched with oil for 64 days | place: USA:Gulf of Mexico | collected 2013-07-27
CCCCAGCCCACTAGAGCAGATGCGACGAAGGCATCGCGTGGGGGTGTCTCGTACATCTACCCGCGCGGGCAAAACCGCGCGTCAACTTTCGCACGAGGACGAGCGTTTGCTCACCCAAATCCTCGTCAAAGAACAAGATTTCATCGACTCGGAAGTGTTCTACGAAGAAGACGCCGAGCAGAGTATCTATGAAGATGCTCCTGATATCGCATTGCCCGACACCACCTGGTACCACCCGGTGATGGATGACATCTCTTCGATTACCCGTACCCGTACGGTCAAGTCGTCGCAGCAAGTGATCCTTACTGGTGCTGAGGAACGCGTGTTGTTCCACCAGTTCAACTATTCTCGCTACCGCGTGTACAAGCTTCAGATGGAAGCCTGGGCCCGCCCAGAGAAGAAGCCAACCCCAGAGCAGGCCGACCAGCTTTTGCACTGGTACCGCAAATCTGAGCGCATCCGCGAGCAGATCGCCGAGACCAACCTCGCGCTCGTCTTGGCGATGGCCAAACGCACCCGCATGAGCGAGGTTGACTTTGCTGATCTCGTATCCGAAGGCAACATGGCGCTCTTGCGTGCGGTTGACAAGTTCGATGCCGGCCGTGGGTTTAAGTTCTCGACCTATGCCTGCCGTGCGATCCTCAAAGCGTTCTCCCGTCAGGGCATGAAGCTGAGCAAGTACCGTCAGCGATTCCCGACCGATTTCGATCCCAAACTCGAGAAGTCCAACTATCTCGAAACCAAGCGGGCCGACTTCGAGAAGGACACCGCATCAGAAGTGCGTGAGATCGTTGTTGCCAACCGTGCCGAGCTGACTGATGTCGAACGCACTGTGCTCGAGCACCGCTTTGGGCTCGAAACCGGAGGCATGGAGAAACCCATGACCCTCGAACAGGTCGGGCAGATCATCGGCGTCACCAAAGAACGCGTCCGTCAGATCCAGAACAAGGCGATGGAAAAAATCCGCGTCGAGCTCGAAGCGAAGTTCTTGGGCACCGTCGATCAAGAACCCGAAACGGTCGGATCGAAGTAAATCGGCGTACATGGCTGGTCAGCATAGCTGGCCTGCATAGCTGGCCTGCATAGCTGGCCTGCATAGCTGGCCTGCATAGCTGGCAAATATGACTCCCCCAAGCGGGCCCACAGCGGGCCCGCTTTTTTAATTTCGTGCACCCATCGAATCCCCACTTTGATTTGCAGAATTCACATACAAATCCCGGAAATGGATGGCGTTGGGTGGAACCGGAGGGGTGCATGAATCGAACAGAAAACACAGCCAACCCCGTCTTTCGACTGGGCGAGGCTCATAGGATGTTCATCCGCAAATGAGGCATTGTTCGATGCCAACCGACGACAAAGACAAATCCAAGATTGAGCGCAGAGACCCGGTTCTGGGCGTATAGAATAGACGACCCATCGAGCGTGCATATACAAACTCTTGTGCCGCGATTTGATAGACCGGTCAGACCGACCGTTCATACAGACAAGGACTTTTCAATAATGAGTGTGACCGATTCTCCTTCTTCCTCCGCTTCGGCTGGCCACTGCGATCTTGATCCGGCAGTCGCCAAAAAAGATCCACACGCCACACGCTGGGGCGACTTCCTTAAAGCGACTATCAAGTTCGGTGCATCCGACCTGATCATGAAGTCGAATCAGAAACCAAAGATCCGCATGCGAGGCGTGCTCAAATCGATGGATGTCGACCCGGTCTCCGCAGAAGAGTTCTTCAAAATCGCTAAAGAGATTCTGACCGAAGAGCAAATGAAAGACCTGCACAAGTTTGGCTCGGTCGACTTCGCGTACAACTATGACGCCAAGCATCGGTTCCGCGTCAATCTCTTCCAAGCCCGAGGCACCATCTCGGTCGCCGCGAGAAACATTACTTCAGAGATTCTCCCCTTCGAAGGGTTGTACCTCCCGGAGATCATGTCTGATGTGGCGATGCAGCCTCAAGGCATTGTGCTGCTCTGCGGCGTGACCGGTTCGGGCAAGTCCACCACCATCGCATCGATGATCGACTACATCAACGCACGCAAGAGTGTGCACATCTTGACGCTCGAAGATCCGATCGAATACATCTTCGAAGATAAAAAATCAACCATCAACCAACGCGAGATCGGGCTCGATTGCCTGGACTTTAAAACCGGATTGCGTGCGTTGGTTCGTGAGAATCCGGATGTGGTGTTGATCGGTGAAATGCGTGACCAGGAAACCTTTGAAGCGGCTCTGCATGCTGCTGAAACGGGTCACTTGGTCTTCGGTACGATCCATGCCTCATCAACCACCCAGACCTTCTCACGAATCTATGGCTTGTTCCCACAAGAAGAAGTCGATCAGGTTCGCAAGATCTTGGCATTCCAGATGCGTGCATTTGTGTACCAGAAGCTGCTCCCAACACTCCACGAAAATATCTTCCGCATCCCGGCACTCGAAATCCTGATCAACAACGGCGTGGTCAAGAAGTACATCCTCGATGAGCGTGAAGGCGATCTGCGTGAGGTGCTCAACTCGATCGAAGCCCAGACCATCGGGATGATCGATTTTAACGATTCGCTCGTGAAACTCGTTGAGGATGAGTACATCCACATGCGGACCGCGCTCGAGGCATCGCCCAATGTGGATGAGCTGCAGATGAAGCTCAAGAAGTTCAACTAACGGGGTTCGCTCGCCAATCTACCCGTTCATGATCCGAACTGGTTGATTGGGTATATTGATGGTGTTGGGGTGCAAGAGCCTCTACAATGGTGACGATGATTCGGCTTGGCATGTTTCGTAATGCCTTGCCTGTGCTTGAAAACGACCTATGCGTCGTCGGCACATAAAAACGACTTTGGAGAGGATACGACGGTGCTCGATTCCATGCTCATTTCATTCGCGGATCCGATTGGTTCACTTACGCTCGGGGCATCGAGCCCGGGGCAGCTGCTCACACTCGGAGCCGCCGAGACTTACTCGCTCGTTTCATGGTGGAAACCATTGTTACTCCTTGCCCCGTTCTTGGGTTGGGCGTGGATGATTTCAACGATCCTCGATAAGCATGCCAAGCGGTTCTTCTTGGGTCAAGAGAAGTGGAACGCGATCCATATGATCTTCGGGCTCGGCGCGATTGCCTTCTTGGTCATGCTCCCACTCGGTGGCATCGCGGGGTTGGCCGCCGGGTTCTTCGGGCTCATTGCGATCTTTGCCATCGACATCGTTATATTTGTGACGATCGCCAACAAGGACGAGCGGATATCTGAGGCCAACAAACTCAAGCTTGATTTCTCGGACATGTCCAAGAAGCGTGATGACAAACGCGAAGCGAAAAAACTGGGCACCTCGGAGCTCACCGTCGTGGGTGCCAACAAGATGAAGGTCATTCCGCCGGAGAAGGAATCGACTTCGTATGCCGTTCGCGTGGCCGCGGAGGAAATCGTGATCAAGGGCGTCACCGCCCACGCATCGCAGATCGATCTGCACCCCGCCAACGAGAACACATACGCCGCTTCGATGCTCGTCGATGGTGTCCGCCAACCGAGCGAGCCGCTCGCCAAAGCGGATGCGGTACAGATTATTGATTTCTGGAAGAAGTGCGCGGGGCTCAGTGTTGAAGATCGCAGACGCAAGCTCTCGGGCGAGGTTTCGATCACAAGCGAGAGCATCTCTGGATTGGCGCTCAAACTCATTTCGAGCGGTTCAAAGAACGGCATGGTGCTCTCGATGGTCTTCAACCCAGAAGACGCAGTCCGTCGGGATCCTGCAGAGCTGGGAATGCTCGACAAACAACTCGACCAGCTCAAAGAATGGTCCAATGAAAACACTGGTGTTGTGCTCTTGGCTGCTCCAAGCGACAACGGACGCACCACCACAATGTACTCCCTCTTGCGTCTTCACGATGCGTACACCTGTAATATCCAGACCATCGAAACCGACATCGAAGACGCGCTCGAAGGCATCAAGCAGATCCACTTCGATCCAACGAGCGATGGTCCAGACTTTGCCACGCTCATTCGCTCGACGCTTCGGCGAGACCCAGACATTGTCGCAATCTGCGATCTCCCTGACGCGAGCACTGGCAAGAACATTGCGGCTTCCGATCTCGATCGCTCGCGGGTTTATCTTTCGGTCAAGGCCGAGAGCGCGATCACGGCGATCCAGCTCTATGTCCGTGCGGTTGGCGATCCAAAGCTCGCCGCCAAGGGGCTTCGGGGTGTGGTGGGCGAAAAACTCATCCGTGTGCTCTGCGGCAACTGTAAAGTGGGATACCAACCCACCCCAGAAATGCTCAAAAAGCTCGGTTTGCCCGTCGATAAGGTCAAACAGCTCAATAAAAAGGGTGGACAGGTACTTATCCGCAACAAGCCAGAGGTTTGTCCCGTATGTAATGGTGTTGGGTATGTCGGGCAGACCGGTTGCTTTGGCGTATTCCCGATCGAAGACGATGAACGCAAGATGATCGCGGCCGAGAACTGGAACGGGCTCAAGACCACCATGCGCAAGCGTTCGTTGCCCACTGTGCAACAGACTGCTCTGCGTAAGGCGGTTGAAGGGTTGACGAGTATCGAGGAGGTCTCACGGATCACGGCACCGCCCAAGAAGAGCTCGAAATCCTCTTCGCCGACATCCTCACCTGCCAAGAAACCCGCACCGGCCAAAAGCTAGACACGATTGATTGCTGACGAACGACCCGACAACGACCAGACGAACGACTCGATGAATATCCAACCTGATTCATCATCACGATGAACAGGGCAACGCTGGAGAACGAATCTCATGATCATGAACATCATCATTATTGTGTTTGTACTAAGCATCACCTATGCATGGATGATCCGAGGCATGTTTAGCTCGATGATCCACCTGCTGTGCGTGATCGCTGCTGGTGCCATCGCCTTTGCCGTGTGGGAACCACTCGCACTGATCTTGGTCAATATGAGCCCCGAACGCGGGTTCCTCTCGTTCGTCGAATCAGTCGCCTTTGGTGTGTCGCTTGTCGTCCCATTCGTGATCTCGCTCGTAATCCTCCGGTTGCTTACAGACAAACTCGTATCGGGCAACATCACGAACTCAAAGGTAGTTGATTACGCCGGTGGCGGAATCTGTGGCCTGGCCACCGCGGTCATCTGTGCAGGGATCACGGTCCTTGGGATCGGGTCGATGCGTGTCAGCACTGAGTTTATGGGGTATCAGCCGTTGTGGTACTCGACAGATCGTGCGATTGGTTCGGGTGCGCTCGTTAAAAACGATCGGCTCTGGATCCCTGTTGACGCCGTGGTTGCCACGATGTATAGCCAGCTCTCGATGGGATCGATGAGCACGAATCAACCATTGGGTAAATGGTATCCAGAGCTCGAGATCGCCGGATTCTCCGCGCGTGTTTCGCCCGGTGATGGCAAAGGTAGAAACGCGATCAACCCGGACGATTTCAAGGTCCAATCAAGATACACCGTGGGCGATCCCAATGGGAGCGAATCCATCGCGGACTTGCTTAAGGATGCCCGTGATAGCCAGAGCCAGAAGTACATCGACATCAACTCGAATGTTGTCTCCAAAGGGCACCTCGTTGGGTATGTCATCAACTTTGAACCCGGCGCCAAAGAACGAGGCGAAAAAGGTGGACAGGTCGTGGTCTCCAACGGGCAGTATCGCTTGCTCATCGAAGATAATGATGGCAACACCATGTCCGCCTTCCCCATCGCGGTGATCTCAGAATCATCCAACGCGGATCAGTTTGGGCGGTGGCGTTTCGATGCCAACGATGTATTCATCACATCTGTCGGCGGCAAATCTCGCTCGCTCATGGCGTTCGAATATGTCGTACCAACAGGATACACCCCGATCGCGTTGTATGTGAAAAACATCCGTGTCAATCCCAAGACGCTGCCTGATCCGATCGAATATGCCTCGCCATCGGCACGCGACCGTGTTGTCCAAACCGGCTCGATCCTCAAGGGCGAATCATTAAATCGTTTGCTCGACAAATCGAACATGGAGACTTACAACCCAAGGGATGAGGTCAGGCTCATCAGAAAGAGCTTCAAGGTTGGACAGATGATGTCCTCGCAGATCGCCAAACGCGGGATGACTCTCAATGAGAAAAACCGCATTGTTGACGGCGACGGCTCATGGAATGTCAAAACCGATGTCGGACGTAAAAACGCACCCATGGATAAAAAACTCCGTGTCGATTCGTACGCACTAAGCACAGGGCAGGCGATGATTCGAATCGATGTCAGTGCCGATACCTTGTTTGGTTTATTCTCTGACTCATCCCGCGATGCACTGACCGATCAGCCATTGATGCTCATTGACGACAAGGGCAATGAGTATGAAGCGATCGGGTATGAGTACACCGACTCCAAGGTCTTTGAAGCACGGTACACACGCGGGTCAACGCTGACGGGCATTCAGGATATGCCAAGCATGAGCCGAAGCCGAAGCGATCAGAAGCTGGTCCTGCTCTTCGTCGTCACTGAGGGGATCAAGATCACGCACTACGCCGTTGGCGATATCGCGATCACTGAGTTCGATCCACCGATCGATACCAATCGCTGAGTTTAACCTTTGCATACACACAACGCCCGTTTCGGGCGTTTTTTATTGGGCAGATCGTGTTGTGAACCCATAAAAAAACCGGCTCGATATGAGCCGGTCTTGTGTGTATTTGTTATTGATTATTCGGCAGCAGCAGCGGTTTCGGTTTCTGCTTCTGGCTTGGCCGACTTGGCTGGCTTCTTGTCTTTGACAATCAGCTCGCCTTCGTTGTCGAACTCCATTTCTTCTGTCTTATCGGAATCGAGTTCACGGTCGGCGACAACCCAGAGCTTGATGTCGGCTTCGAGGTCTGAATCGACCTTGATGTGGATATCAAACGCATCGATCCGCTTGATGGTGGTTGGGAGTCGCACTTCGCGAGGCGAAACGGCGAAACCGACCTCTTTGAGTGCCGATGCGATGTCCTGCTGGGTGACTGAGCCGTAGAGCAAACCCTGGTCGTTGCATGCACGGGTGAGTGTGAGTTGTTGCCCGTTGAGCTTGCCGATCATTTCTTCGCGTTGTGAACGACGAGCCGCGACTTGCTTCTCGGCAACCACGCGCTTCTCAGCGAGTGAAGCCATGAGTTCATCGCTTGGGGTGGTTGCGTAGTTAAACGGGAGGAGGTAGTTTCGGGCGTAGCCAAGGCGAACGTTGACGACATCGCCGACGATTCCGAGGTTGTCTACATTTTCGGTGAGGAGAAGTTTTACTGAGCGTGCCATATATATGGTCCTTTCGCTGTCCTGATCCAAGATCGAGATGATCCCGAAGGAGTTAAGGAGCGCCGCACGATGCGGTGCCCCAACAAAGGTCCGACGATGCCAGGTGTTGACGGTTCATCGGGAGGAGAGTGTAGGCGGGCATGAGAACTCTTATCCATTGCTGCTCAATGAATTACAGCCGAATAAAAAGGGCATTCCGATCTGGAATGCCCTTAAAAAGCTGATGTATGCGGTTTTAGAACGGGATATCGTCGTGGTTGAAGTCGCCTCCACCCCCGCCGCCGCTGTTTCCGCCACCTTGATTACCGCCCTGACTGCCACCGCTTTGGTCACCACCATAGCTGGCTCCGCCGCCACCGCCGCCGCCAGCGTTTGAACGGGCATATCCGCCCCCTCCACCACCGCCGCCACTTTGGCCATCGCCCTGCCCGGAGTTGATGAACTGGAAGTTCTCAACAACCACGGAGAGCTTGGATCGCTTCCCGCCACCGTTCTTGTCTTCCCATTGATCGAGTTTGAGCCGACCTTCGATGAAGACTGGGCGTCCGCGTCCGAGATACTGGGCCATCACCTCAGCGGTGCGGCCCCAAGCTTCACAATCTACGAAAGTCACCTCTTCGCGTTGCTCACCGGACTGGGTCTTATATTTTCTATTGACCGCGAGCCCAAAGTTACCCACTGCGGTATTGCTCGGCGTGTGCCGAATCTCGATATCCCGCGTGAGGTTGCCCATGAGCATGACTTTATTGAAACTTGCCATCTGTATCTCCATTCCACCCGTCGATATGACGGGCCGATCTAGTGTAGCATAATACCAAACAGATTCCGTGTGCAAGCACACGGAATCTGCTGGTTTTTCAGTGGTTTTGAACCCAATGCGGATTCAAAGCCGTATTCAATGCTGATTACTCAGCGGCTTTTTCCTCGGCGGTGTCCCCAGCATCATCGCCACCGGCTTCTGATGCCGGTGCTTCTTCAGCTTTGGGTGCTTCTTTGACCGGTGTCATTTCGGATGCAGCAGGTGCCCCGAGGTGAACCTTCTTGGACGCTTCGCTTTCCTTGACTTCGCCGGCTTGCGCCTTGAGCTTGGCCTCGGTCGCGAGACCATCTTGGTCATTAAACCCGGCGATTTCTTCTGCCGTCAGATGATCTGCAGCGGTGACGAGCACACGAAGGAGCTTGTCGGAGATCACCACATCGCGCTCGAGGTGAGGCACCATGTCGGTTGGGCACTTGAAGTATGCGAGGATGTAGACGCCTCGTTTTTGCTTGTCGATCTCGTAGGCAAGACGACGCTCGTCCCACTTCTTCATCGAGATCACTTCGGCGTTTGCACGCTCGAAGAGGCTGTTGATGTGATCGATCAGATCGCCGAACGATGCGGCTGCCGTCTGGCTCGCGAGGAACATGGCCTCGTATACGCCGGTGCGTACTTCTGTTTCAGTTGACATTCTTATTCTCCATTTCGGTATTCGACCCTGGTTGAGTCGATGTGTTTTCTTTGTTTGACTTTGTATCTGACTTTGAATCTGATTGCTTTGGCGACACTTTCTTAGGCTCTGACTTGGGTTCGGGCTTTGGCTTGACGAGTTTGGTATTAAAAGCGTTCATCGCTTTGGTAACCCCTACGTCAAGCAAGCACTCGGTTGCGTCGGCCGCCGCTTTGAGGCTGCGATCGACATCACCATGCTCTTCCTTCATGAACTTGCTCAAGACCCAGTCAGACTGGTTCATGAACTTTGGTACATTGCCAACACCGATGCGGATGCGTGGGTAGTCTGCACCACCCAAGAGCCGATCGATGTCTGTGAGCCCATTGTGCCCGCCGGCGGATCCGTTCTTGCGAACACGGATGAATCCAACCGGCAATGCGATGTCATCAACAAGCACCAGAAGGTCCTCGTTTGGATCGAGCTTGTAGAAGCGGATCGCTTCGCCCACTGATTGCCCCGACAAGTTCATATACTTGGTCGGTTTCATCAGCAGCACCTTCTCGGTCCCGATGATCGCATCGAGTGTCACCGCGTGGAATCGGCTTTTGGGAATCTGCCCACTTGCGTGCCTTTGGGCAAGCAGATCGACAGCCATAAACCCGGCGTTGTGCCGAGTCTGCTCGTATTGAGCCCCAGGATTGCCAAGTCCCACAATCAGCTTCATTACTCAGCGTCCTTCTTCTCTGCGATGACTTCTGGTGTTGCGCCTGCAGCGTCAACCTCAGATGCTTCGCCTTCTTCTTCCTGAACAGCCTTCATCACGATCTGTGCGATGATTGCCTTGGGATCAGTGATCAGCTTCATGGTGTCCTTTGGAAGTGTGATATCACTTGCGTGAATTACATCGCCGACTTCCATGTCTGACACATCGACAATAATGTCATCTGGGAAGTTGGTAACGGTACAGTTGAGCTGAAGCTCAGTGATTGGGTGCATCATGATCGCACCGGTTGTCTTGAGTCCGACGGCTTCGCCTACGAACTTGAGGTGCGCCTTGGTGTCTACCCGTTCGTTCATATCCACGCGAGCAAAGTCGGCGTGGATGATGTTGGTGCCGAGGTAGTCATAGCCCAGGTCCTTAAGCAATACATACTGCTTAGTGCCTGCGATATCCATGTGGAATACCTTTTCACCCTTCGAGATGTAGCCGATCGCGGTGTGCGCATCGACGGTGATTGAAACGGGCTCTTCTTTGTGGCCGTAAACAATCGCTGGCAAACCGCCGGCCTTACGTACACGCTGGGAGTACCGACTCCCGGTTCGCTCGCGCAACTGTGCGCTCAGCTCTGTAGTTGTGTCACTCATTTTTTTCTCCTTTTATCTTAAATGACTCTTTGTTCTCTTGCTTACAGTATTTTCAAATTCATCGCTTGGCACCCGCGGTGCGTACGAAGAGTTCGCTAATGGATTCGTTGTTATGAATTCGTTTGATCGCCTGCCCGAGCATCTCGCCAACCGAGAGCACAACAAGCTTGTCCTTGATGAGATCGCACCGCGGACCAGCGAGGATCGTGTCGGTGACAACGATCTTTGAGATTGGCGAAGCCGCGAGCCGTTCCATTGCTGGCCCAGCGAGTACCGCATGGGTCGCGGCACAGATCACATCATTGGCGCCCTCATCCATGACGAGTTTGGCCGCTTCGATGACGGTGCCACCCGTCGAGATCATATCGTCGAACATGAGGACGGTTTTGTTTTTTACATCGCCGATCAAGTGCCCGACCTTGATCGTGTCGCCGGTGAGTCTTCGTTTGTTGATGATCGCCAGATCCGCATTGAGCAGGTTGGCCATCGCTTCGGCAACCTTCACATTGCCAACATCAGGCGAAACAAGGCACAGATCACCGAGCTCATCACGCATCGATTGGAAGTAATCGAAGAAGACCGGCGTCGCAGAAAGATGATCAACCGGGATATCAAAGAATCCCTGAATCTGGGCCGCGTGCAGGTCCATCGCGATCACACGATCGGCATTCGATGCCGTGATCAGGTTCGCGACGAGCTTGGCGGTAATGGGTACGCGTCCTTCGTCCTTGCGATCCTGCCTGCCATAGCCATAATACGGCATGACCATGGTCACCGTGTTTGCACTCGCCCTGCGAAGACAATCACAGAACACAAGCAGTTCCATCAGGTTATCATTCACCGGATCACAGGTCGAGATGATCACAAAGCAATCGCGCCCACGGACATCATCGTCGAGTTTCACAAACACTTCGCCATCGGGGAAGAGGTTGGTGCGTGCTCGTCCGAGTTCGATGTCCATCTCAGCGCAGATGCGGTGCGCCAAGTCTTTCGAGTTTCGTCCTGCAAATAACTTCATCTCGGCCATTACACGGTCCCTTCGGTGGAGGAAGATGTTTCAGATGATTGTCTGTTTCGATAAATCGTGTCCACCTGGGCGAGGTGCTCGAGTGTGTTGATGCTCAGAATGTCCTCAGCAGGCACCGCGGAGATCACCTCGACGCGCTTGCCATCCTTGAGCAGGTGCTCGAAGACATCGGTGATGTAGTATTCGCCGGTGAGTTCGTTTCGGTTCAACCCTTTGAGGGCTTCGAACATCGCGTGTGCATTGAGGCAGTAGTAGCTCGGATTCACTTCGTTGATCTTGAGTTCTTCATCGCTCGCGTTCTTCTGCTCGATGATCCGCTCGAACCCGTTGTCCGCGTTGCGAACGATTCGCCCGTACCCGTCTGGATCGCCGATTACACTTGTCGCCAAGGTCGCATCGGCGCCGGTTGATTGGTGCTCTTTGAGCATGGTGGCAAGGGTCGAGGTGCGGATGAGCGGGCCGTCGCCACAGAGCACAAAGACATCGGTGCCTTCGCGTTGATCGAATGGGAACGAATCCACCGCACTCACCACCGCGTGCCCGGTGCCGAGTTGTTCGTGCTGGACGGCGAACTCGACAAGATCACCAAACCGAGCGAGTGCTTCGCGGACGAGTTCTTGTTTGTATCCAACGACCACAACGACGCGGGTGCACCCTGCTTGGAGACAGGTCTCGACGACCGCGCAAACCATTGCTTCGCCACCGACCGGGTGACACACCTTGGGCAGATCAGATTCCATCCGCGTGCCTTTGCCCGCAGCGAGAATGATGGCTTCAAGTTTTTTGGGTGTGCTTGCCATCGTTTGATGAACAATGCGGCTGTGTGCGACAAAGAAGAGAGAAGAAAAAATTACCCCACCGAGATTTGAACTTGGACCGACTGGATCAAAACCAGCTGTGCTACCATTACACCATGGGGCAGTGTTTGTATTTTCTATCTGTCTCGTCTGATTCTCATGCTACCGCGTGTTGCTCGTTCTCCGTGTCGTGATCCGATCGTATGATCGCATCGTGGGTGTTCAATCCGTCGTTCAAACGGCTAGAACACGCAAGACACAAAGCGTCGTCGCATGCAGAGCCGCAGCTTGTCGTTTGGAGTCATGATATAAACCATGCTTCAAACTTGGAGCGAGATCCACCCGGCTGCGCAGCTCAGATCGTGTATACAAACACACTCCAAACTACTCGGGCAAACCCATCGACACGCCTCGGCTGAAAACAGCGTCCGTCATGTCGGGCTCCGCTATAGGAAACCAAGTTTAGACCACCCAAAGGGCAGGTCAACACACAAGACCCACGCAGTTTTGCGATTCTGGTCAACCAATCCGAGTTTTTTGCGTATAGAGATGCGACGACATCCTGTATAATTGCACGAAACGAGCAAATATCAGGGTTTTTTGCTCGCTAAGGCCGATTCCGGTCGAAAAACAGATACCAGTTCTTGGTTCTGCACCCAAAGCTCCGTCCCACGGATCATCAACGCATTGGCTCAATATCTGACTCTCAGGTATACGCCATATAAAAGAAGAGGTCTCGCCATGTCAGATCGTTTATGTCCCAAACGCCTCGTACTCAGCGCGACGATGCTGGGCGCGTCGTTGCTCATCGGTTGCGCCTCACAGACCGCATCCACAACCCAATCAGCTCCACAGGGTTTTCAGCCTGAGGGTGCTCGCCAAGCCCAAGGGCTCCCGGCGGACATGCTCCCGGATCCGATTGATCTGAGCGACAAAGCCACCTTTGCTCGCCGAACGATCGTCCCCACCATCATCGACACCCGCACCTTCCCGGTGCAGCAGCAGTATATTGGCCCAACACCCGGCGAGCCCAAACTCGTCAAGCATCAACTCCCCAAGCACTTCCGAGACAAATCGCTCCCGGCAGGCTCAACCGATCGCAGAGTCCCTGTCGGACAGGCTGTCGATATGGATCGAGTCAATCCGGCGGGCACCGGGTTTGAAGCCATCTCGAGTACCGGTTGGAACCCGCCAGACCCCACGCTGGCGGTTGGTCCAAATCACTTTGTCGAAACGGTGAACACCTCCATCGCCTTCTTTGATCGCGACGGCAACCAGACTTTCTCTGCCCGGTTGGGCAGTGATGGCAACCCCGGATTCTTCGAAACCGTCGGTGCTGACTCGAGCTTTGTGTTTGATCCAAAGTGTTTCTACGACCAGAAGACAGGACGCTTCGTCGTCGTCGCACTCGAACAAGTCGGCTCGACAGAATCTTGGATCGACATCGCTGTCTCTGACGACTCTGACCCCAACGGCATCTGGCACAAATACCGCACCTTCTCTGTCATCCAAGTCGGGAACAACAACTTCTGGGTCGATTATCCAGGATTCGGTTTCGATGACAACGCGTTCTATGTGACGGGCAACCTCTTCAAACTCAATGGCCCAGATGACGACGGGTTCGGAGGACAACTTTTCCGAATCTTCGACAAAGCCCCGATGCTTGTTGGTGATCCGGTAGTGATGACCGACTTTGCGCCCGACAGCGGCGCATCGCTTCAGGTTGCGCAGATGTTTGGTGATGCCCCGCAGTGTTACTTCCTCTCACGAAGAAACTCGACCTCGTTGTATCTCTGGACGATCAATGATCCGCTCGGATCGCCGAGCGTCCAAAGAGTTTCGGTCGACGGAATTGATGAGATCGCAGGACCTTCCCAAGACGCCCCCAACCCCGGCGGCGGATTGGTCTCCACGCTCGACGGACGCCTGATGAATGTTCATTACCGCGATGGAAACCTGTACACAACCCATGCGATCAACGGCCAACCCGGGATCACCGTCGCCCGGTGGTACCACATTGATGTCGATGGCTGGCCAAACTCTGGATCCAATCCGAGCCTTGTACAACAGGGCGAAGTCAGCGGCACCGGCGGGCAGCACTACTACTTCCCGGCGATCTATTCAGACAAGTTCAACAATGTCGGGATGGTCATGTCGCGATCAAGCTCGTCCGAGTTTGTCAGTGTGCAAGTCGCAGGGCGAAACCCCAGTGACCCCGCAGGCACGATGAGCACCCCAACACAGCTCGCCATCGGCGATTCCGGCGCAGACGGACGCTGGGGCGATTATCTCGACATCGCAATGGACCCCAATGATGACACCACATTCTGGATTATGGGTATGTACCGACTCGGCTTTGGATGGCAGACCTACATCGACTCGTTCACCATCGCGGTGCCTTGTGCCGGCGATCTGAATGGAGATGGCGTGCTCAACTTCTTCGATATCTCGGTGTTCTTGAGTGCCTTCAATGCTGGCGATCCGATCGCGGATCTCAATGGCGACGGCATCTACAACTTCTTCGATGTCTCTGCATATATCCAGCTCTTCAATGCCGGTTGTCCATAGCACAACCAAAGAACACACAAGAGCATCCATGCACAACACACCCGCTTCGGCGGGTTTTTTTACACGAACTCGATTCTATTTTTATTCGTCAGCGTCTGCAGCTTCCTCAGCCTCGATCGCGGCTTCGCTAATGAGTTGATAGCAGGTCGCCATCAATCCGATCAGCGGGAACTTCCCATCCACAAACGGGCTTGGACCAAGCCGACGCAAGAGCACGCAGTTGACTGTTGGCGGCGAGATCGGTGTATCAAGCTCGGCCAACTCCGCACCAATCTCCCAGAACGAATCGATCGAATCTTCCAAAGGCGGCGACGAAACATCCGAAACCCCGGGCACATGCTGATGCAACACCGGCGAAGGCCCAGGCCCCTGCACCCCCACCGCTCGTTTCTGACGCAACCCGTCGATCAGTTCTTGACCGGGCATCCCACGCAACCCAAAGATCATCATCGGATCGTCGCCGAGTTTCTCGGCGAGCAACGCGGTCAGGCACACCGTGTGCTTGCACCAAAGCTGATCTTCTTTCCAATCCGGGCACGAACACTTCGGATCGATATCGCTCGGTTCAGCAGGAAAAAGCTTCAAACCAAGGGGTGCGAACACATCTTCGATATTGCTGGGCAGCTCGCCCGCCAACAACTTGGCTGCATACCGCACCTGGTCCGCCATCGCGGCGATAATCTGCTCTTGCGATTCAACACTAAACTCTTTGAGCCCAAGCGTCGCGGTGTATGGCTTGTCGCTTCGTCCCTGGATGATCCCTTCGCACAAGGTATCTTCGATGGTCAGCCGCTTCGTTTGGCCGAGCCGAGCGTATTCGATGCCATCTTTATACACATCATTCTCGGCGCCGCCAGTTTCAGCAACACGCAGCAGACGCTGGGTCACCCAGCTCTGAGGCGTCTCGCCGGCTTTGAGCTTGAGCTTCACCCCGCCACGCACTCGACGAGGATTCACCAAAGATTTTCGCGATGACCGGAACGACGCATACTGAGGCTTGATCCGCTTGGGCGCAGTCGGCACCGATGCGCTGATCGTCGGAGTCGAGATCACATTGACCACACGACCCTCGCGCGGCGGCAGCGCCGGCGGCGGCGGCGGCGGTACTTTGGCTGATGGCCGCTTGGCAACCTTCTTGGTTGTTTTCTTGGCTATCTTCTTTGTGGCTTTGACAGGCGCTTTTTCTACTGCTGATTCAACAACCTTCGGTGCAACTTTTTTGGTTGCTCTTTGTGCAACCGCCTTGGTCGCCTTCTTGGCAGGGCCGATTGATTCGGATGTTTCATCTTTACTCATCGTCCAACCTCCCTTACATCTCGTCCGCGATTGTGTCTGCACGCAGTGTCAGCAACTCGCGGAGTTTTTCGCTGCCAAGATCGGTCAACCATCGTTCGCCGTGCCCGATGATGTTTTCGGCGAGTTCTGTTTTTGATTCGATCATCTCGTCGATGCGTTCTTCGAGTGTGCCTCGAACAATATATTTGTGAACCTGCACGGTACGCGTCTGCCCGATGCGGTACGCACGGTCGGTCGCCTGGTTTTCTACCGCCGGGTTCCACCACCGGTCAAAGTGGAACACATGCGTCGCCGCGGTCAGGTTCAGACCCACACCACCAGCCTTGAGCGAGAGCAGCAAAATCGGATTCTTGCCGGTCGCATCTTGGAAGGTATCGATCATCTTCTGACGCTTGCCCTGAGGCGTGCCGCCGTGCAAGAACAAAATATCTTTGCCGAGCTCGTTGCTCAGCATCGTGCTCAAGATATGCCCCATCTGGCGGAACTGCGTAAAGATCAACGCCTGATCGCCCTCAGAAATCAGTTCCGAAACCTGTTCGAGCAATCGCACGCACTTGCCCGAACGCATCGGATCGATGACCATACCGAACTGCGGATCATTCTCTTTGAGCATCTGTGCCGGGTGATTACAAATCTGCTTGAGTTTGATGAGTGCCGCGAGTACCAATCCGCGTCGATGGATCCCCTCGGACTCATCAACATCGTTGAGCATCCGCTGGACGCATCCTTCGTAGAGCTTGGCCTGCTCTGGCGTGAGTGCACACCATTCCTTGCTCTCGATTTTCTCGGGCAGGTCGGACACAACGGTTGGGTCGGTCTTGACTCGGCGAAGAATAAACGGCGACACCATCGTGCGCAGCTTCGACATCTTGTTTTGATCGCGGTGACGCTCGATCGGCAGCGAGAACTTCTTGCGGAAGTTGCCCGCCGAACCCAAATATCCAGGGTTCAAAAAATCCATGATTGACCAAAGCTCAGACAACCTGTTTTCTACCGGCGTACCTGTCAACGCGATTCGCCGACTGACATTGATCCCACGAACCGCCTGCGATTGTTTGGCTGCGGGGTTCTTGATGAACTGCGCCTCGTCGAGCACCATGCGTTTCCATGTGACGGTATTGATCAACTCATTATCACGATGAGCAAGGGCGTAGGTTGTCAGGATCAGATCAGAACTCTGCGCCTTCTCGGTAAACTCTTCGCCCTGGACACGATCAATGCCATGATGCACCATCACCTTCAGGTTCGGAGTGAACTTCTCGGCTTCCTTCACCCAGTTACCGATCACCGACATCGGAACGATCATCAAAGTTGGGCCGACCGTTTCGTCACCCGCTTCGAGCCGTTCGTACATCATCAACGCCAACAGCTGGATCGTCTTACCAAGACCCATGTCGTCGGCCAAGCACGCGCCGAATCCAAAGCGTTCCATGAAGACAAGCCAGCTCATGCCGCGGGCTTGGTATGGACGCAGCGTGCCGTGGAATGTTTCGGGAGTTTCGAGTTTGGGCAGTTCGATTGATGCGCCGCCCGTGTCGCCACCGAGCAATGAAGCAACCCAACCCGTCGCCTCGACACCTGTGACAGCCAACCCGGTCTGAGCCGCGTCTGAAGCGAGCGCGAGCTGCATCGCATCGCCGAGCTCCATCTCGCCGCCGGGGTTTTCACCGATGAACTCGACCGCGTTTTCGACATCTTCTGGACGAATCTCGACCCATTTGCCCCCGATGCGTACCAACGGAGCGTTCTGCTGGGCGAGCTGTTCAAACTCATTGAGTGTCAGGGTCGTATCGCCAATCGCGATCTCCCAGTGATACCCGATGAGCGTGTTGAGCCCAAGCTGCGGGCCGGCGGCGTCAGGATCGCCCGACTCGTCGCCCATCATGTCAACATCTTCCGAATCGATCTTCAATCTCGCACCCAAACGCCCGGATTGTGATTCCCACCAAGGTGGGCTGAGCACCGCGAAGCCCTGCTCTTCGAGGATCGGTTTCACCTCGCGTAAAAAGTGATATGCCTCTTGCGAGTTGAGCAAAATCTCGATCGGTTCCGAGCTATCGAGCGCGTCTTCGAGCTTTTTATAGTGACGGCTCGCCCGCCCAAGCTCCGCCATGAGCAACTCTTGAGGATGCTCAAGGGTCAAGCCCTGAATCACCACACGCTCGCGAGAGATCAACCAGATATCCGATGCCCGAAGCATGATCTCTTCGTCATCGATGCTCTGGATAAAGAAGCTCATCGACCACAGAACCGTGTCATCAGGATTCGCGATATCCGCAGCCAAACCATCCGAAATCGGCTCGGCCAATCGAAGACCAAATCGCCATGCGCTCGACTCGCCACGGTCTTCAAGCTCAGATATCCATCGACGAACCTTGCGTGCTATGTCCGCCCGCTGCCCGGTGACGCTGGGCACCTCTTCGGTGTTGTCGAGCAACCCATAAAGCCATGCGACCTGCGGATCAATATCCGGGTCGGCATCCTCGACGGTGTCGTACATATCTTCTGATATCATCGTTGCCCGGCAACGTGCATCGGTGACGCCCGCGAGGAACTCGGTCGTCATGCTCCACGCATCGTGTGCATGTTCGTCAGCACTCGCACGAGCCGCTGCGGGCATCGAACGGATCAACTTGTTGACCCGGCTCACGGTCTTATCGTCAGACAACCAAGGGTGCCATGCCGCGGTGAGTTGCCCTTGGGCATCCTGAAGCAACATCGGTACCACCCGATGACCGGCCATCAGATGTGATGACAAACGCGACGCGGCAACAAAATAGGTGATCCCCGGCCCGATCGTATAACTCGACGAACGATCAATATCGAGATCCGCATGATCGATCAATGACTCGAGCACATCGCCCACATCAATCGCTTGGATCTTGATCGCAGGCACGCTCAGCTCGCATAATACCGCAGACGAATCCTCGTCCGTATCGCGGCCCATCACCCGCGACATCGGCGCACTCGGAATCGGTTTGCCGTCAATCGAGGGCAGACGCAGAGTGATCGTTGAATCATCGCCCTGAATCCCCGTCGGACGACAGGCAAACGGATGCATCGGCGTATCAGAATCTGTAGTCTCAAATCCTTCAGGCGAACCGGTCTCGCACCAGAGGTGCAAAGCACCCTGCGCCCAGTTCGCATGAATGACCATGGCCGACAGATCAACATCGTGCACAGGCATGTCGATCACTGATTCAGCTCCCGGGGCGAAAACGCCAGAGTAAAAGAAGGGGGGAAAAATAGGAGAGCAGAGACTTGAACTCTGAACCTGCGGCTTAAAAGGCCGATGCTCTACCGATTGAGCTACTCTCCCATATCAAACACGCCCACACGCCTTCACATGTGCTCGGTTCGCAAGAGAGTCATAGTATGCACGAACTTTGTGTATTCCAAACCCACAAGCAAGCGTGCTACGCATTTCATGTGTTTTTAACCCCGCAATGCTCAAGCAAGGCTGCCAGATGCTTCTGCGATGTCCCCTGCTGAGCCAAAACACACGCCCGCGCCCGGTGCCCCGCCGGCTTCCTTATACATCTCATACCCAGCCCAGAGCCCGAGCTCTTGGAAGTGGGTATCACCATCGACCAAGAGATCCAGCCGTTCACGCGCGGTGAGCCGAGATTTGGCGTGTTGGCGGGCGATGGCCTTCTCGCCGCCCCCGAGCTTGATCTTGGTTTCGATCGCCAGAAACTCGTCGGTCAGGGTACGCAGGGGAGATTGGGTGTTCGATGGGGTTTTACTCATGGTCGTAAAGGATAGGTTCGTCCTATGGATTCTTCCCTATTGGGTCGACTTGCACCGTCCGCGAATCCTGATACCCTATCAGCATGAATCAAATCCTCCATCGAAGCCTTTTCGCCATCCTGTTCGTCAGCCTCTGGGCTTTCATTGCCAATGCAGAGCCCGATGAACAATCCGACGAAGACACACTGCCTGCATTCGTCGTCTATCCGGACGAATCCTCGGTCACCTATCACAGTGTCACAATCAACGGCCAACTCATCCACTACCAAGCGACCGCGGGCACCATCACCCTCGCCAAACTCTCCGGCGAGCACAAACCCACCGCCCAGATGTTCTTTATTAGCTATAAAAAGCTCGTCGGACCAATCGAGGGCGATGCAGAGCCAGCATTTCCAGACGCCTCGACTCGCCCAATCACCTTCAGCTTCAACGGCGGCCCGGGCTCAAGTTCCGTCTGGCTCCACCTCGGAACCTTTGGACCTAAACGCGTAAATCCAATCGACGATTTTGGCAATCCCGGCCCGCCACCATACGCGCTTGTGGAGAACGAATGGTCGCTGCTCGATCAATCAGATTTCGTATTCATCGACCCTATCGCCACCGGATATTCCAGAGCCGCCAAGGACAACAGCCCGAAGGATTTTCATGGCGTCTCCCAGGACATCAGATCCGTCGCCGAGTTCATACGAATCTATCTGGGCAAAGAAAGCCGGTGGGGGAGCCCCAAATACATCGCCGGCGAATCCTACGGAACAACCCGCGCAGCAGGGCTCGTTGACGAGCTCCAAAGCACCCACGGCATCTCCCTCAACGGCGTCATCCTCATCAGCGCCATCATGAACTTCCAGACCGCTCGATTCGATGTCGGAAACGATGTCCCCTACCCGCTCTATCTCCCTTCATACGCCGCTACCGCACGCTTTCACAATCAGATATCCCCGCAGTACCAAAAGATGGACATCGAGAAGTTCCTGCGAGAAGTCGAAGACTTTGCGATGAACGATTACACGCTTGCACTCGCCCAGGGCGATCAGCTGAGCGACAAAGATCGCAACTCAATCGCGGCCAAAGTCGCCGCGTACACAGGCTTGTCCAAAGACTATGTCCTGCAGACCAACCTCCGCATCACCATGCCAAGGTTCCCCAAAGAACTCCTCCGCGACGAGGGCAAAATCATCGGGCGCCTCGACTCCCGGTTCACCTCATGGGATCGTGATGACGCCGGAGACTCATACGAGTTTGACCCTTCGTACGCAGCCATCCAGAGCATCTATACCGAAGGCATGAACGCGTACCTGCGTCAAGATTTGGGATATTCGAGCGATATGCGGTACGAGATTCTGACCAATGTTTGGCCTTGGTCATACCGAGGCGTGGGGGACAATCAGTACCTCAATGTCGCTGAAAGACTCCGCAAGGCGATGCACAAACGCCCGGATATGAATGTGTTTATCGCCAACGGGTATTACGACCTCGCCACGCCTTACTTTGCGACCCAGTACACCATCAACCACATGTTCTTGCGTCCCGAAGTACGCGATAATATCCAGATGCACTACTACGAAGCCGGGCATATGATGTATGCCCAGCGGGACATGATCGCCAAGCTCAAGGCTGACCTTGACGGGTATTATCAATCCCGGAAGCAATCTCTCTCAGAATAAAAACCGGAGTCATCCCATGTTCCAAATCCCTGCACTCCCGCCTTTCGAAGGCTTCCATCCATTCGTGGTTCATTTCACTGTTGGGATTCTGCTCAGCGCATGGGTGCCGATGGTCTTGGGGCTCGTTGATCGCAAACGCCGAATGTCATGGTTTCGTGCAGGTTTGATGATGATTGTAATGGGCACGCTGTTTGCTTTTGCAGGTGTGTTGACCGGCGAAGCAACCGAAGATGTTGTCGATCACAGCTCCGAACTCATCGAGCACGCGATCCATGAGCACGAAGAACTCGCTGAGTTATCACGCAATATCTTTGTCGGTGTGACAGCCATCTATTTGGCATCCATGATCGCGTTCTGCAAGGTCACCGAGCCGAAGAAAAAGAAGATCGGACTCATCGGCACCGTGCTCGTTGGGATCACATATATCCTCGGCGCACTCGCCCTGTCCAACGCCGGTCACCTCGGCGGCTTGCTTGTCCACGAACACGGGCTCCACGCACCGGTCGCAGGCACCGATATGTCCCAGCTCGGTGGACATGAAGACCATGATCACGATGATTGACGATCGATAAACATCGTTGAGTCAACGAGATACAAAAATTTTCACCCAAACGACACCCTGACATTGACAAGGTGTTTGGTATCTGGTATAGTTTCCCCGTCAGGCTCGCGTGCAGCACCGCCCCTGACCGGATTTGGGATTGATAAGGACATCAATCTCGCCCGATTCTGTGCTGATCCCCGTGCGCCCACAAGGTTGAGGCTTGGATCATCCGATCCTCGTCAACATCGCCCGAGGCCCCGCATGGCAAGCCTGAAAGGCAACGACATCATGGCCAAGTCTAAAAAACCAATCGAGTACAAGCCCATCCCCGCCAACGAATCTCAGAAGAAGCAGGCGCTCGACCGGGCACTCGCCCAGATCGATCAGGCGTTTGGCAAGGGTTCGATTATGCGTCTCGATGAAGAGGCATACAACAACATTCCAGGCATCTCGACCGGCGCCCTCTCGCTTGACCTTGCCCTTGGTGGCAAAGGCATCCCACGCGGGCGAATCGTCGAGATCTTCGGCCCAGAATCATCCGGTAAAACAACACTCGCACTCACCGTGCTCGCCCACGCTCAAAAAGAGAATGGCGTCGCAGCATTCATCGACGCCGAGCACGCCCTCGACCCATCATGGGCACGAAAAATCGGCGTAAACATTGATGATCTCTTGGTCTCCCAGCCAGACACCGGCGAGCAAGCACTCGAAATCTGTGAACTTCTCGTTCGCTCAAATGCGGTTGATGTG